>Ga0214917_10000642_pt1 | contig 45384 bp, 45 predicted proteins | sample LL_1208_BB_MetaG_FD_177983 | JGI IMG/M metagenome (GOLD analysis project Ga0214917, IMG submission 177983) | Freshwater microbial communities from Lake Lanier, Atlanta, Georgia, United States - LL_1208_BB | ecosystem: Environmental > Aquatic > Freshwater > Lake | place: USA: Georgia | collected... | reverse complement strand
TGGTTGTGCCCTGCAGTAGTGACTCTGAACGGAGTGAAGAGGAACGAATGCGGCAACAAAGCCGACGGGGTGGTTGTGCCCTGCAGTAGTGACTCTGAACGGAGTGAAGAGGAACGAATGCGGCAACAAAGCCGACGGGATGGTTGTGCCCTGCAGTAGTGACTCTGAACGGAGTGAAGAGGAACGAATGCGGCAACAAAGCCGACGGGGTGGTTGTGCCCTGCAGTAGTGACTCTGAACGGAGTGAAGAGGAACGAATGCGGCAACAAGGCGCTAGCGCAGAGAGTAAGCTGGTAGGCATCTGCGATGCCTACTCAGCGAACCCTCCCACCCTGTGGGAAGGTAAGCTGGTGAGCGACGCAGTCGCTCACTCAGCGAACATCAGCGCCGCCCGCCCGCCATAGATACGGAGCATGTTGTACCGACGCAGCCAAACATAGATATTGTAGTCCGGCACGATGGTATGACGCTGCAGTGGGTAAATCTGTGCCGAAGAGATAGCACCAACCGTATCTGCGGATCCAGGTGTTGTATTCACGTAGCGCAGATAGTCACCCACGTAGCTACCACCACCACCGCCTGCGGAGGTGCCAGCACCTCCACCATAGTATCCGTCACCACCGTTTGCTAGACCAACACCACCTGTCTGCTGATGGCCCCGTCCAAATGAGAAATCGGTGAGCATCTTTGTTCCCGCCGCCGTACCCTGCCCGCCAGCCGGTGGCTCTACACCTGGCTGGAACTGTAGCCGTCCACCACCGCCACCACCCCCCTCGTTACCGGCCGTCGCAGCATGCGCCTGCGCACCATCCACACCGCGGAATCCCGCCGCAACCCCTGATCCCGCGTGACCACCAGGAGCTATGAGACCCTGACCACCCGCTGCTGCAACACCCAGCCACGTTACCCGCGGATAGTTATAAGGCGGCGGTGTGCCGAGCCCACCCTGTGAAAAGAAGACCGCTGCTGACCCGCCCTTGTTAAGTCGCAACCACAGCCCCGTAAAGAACGGCAGGCGGCGGATCACATCCACATCTACAATGCCCGACACGTAAGCCCCGCCACCACCCAGTGTACCACCTCCTCCCGCACCCACAAGATTGATTCGGAGCCCATCCGTTTTCGTGAGATCCACTACCTTATCCAGGCGTACCAGAATATCACTAACATCCGCTATATAGGTGTATTCTCCAAACAGCGGTGGCGGATACCAGTACTGCTCGCCGCAATCATCGCGGTTCATCGTCAGTTGGAGCTCGCGACCCGTGATCTTATCCCAGTTGGCCGCCCCACGCATTTCGTCACGAGCGGCATGGAGAGTTTCCGCAATGCCACCCGTTGGCCAGAACCCAAAATCCCACTTGTAGATGTAGCGATTCACTAACGGCACACGCTTGGATCCCAGCACCAGCACCAGACTGCGAAACAGTGACGGCCCCGCGAAGTTGAATCGCTCTTTGCCGCGATAATAGAGCGCCGCCGCCTCTATCGGATCGGATCGCCGATCGCAGAATGCCGGGCGCAGATAGCCATCGCCATAGTCCCACGAGGGAATAGCGGCATCGGGCCACCAGATGTGCTGTTGGTTCGCGAAATCATTCGGCGAGAGGTCCTTGCTGAACAGAAAATACGCATTGTAGTTGGTCGCCTCCTTGCGCTGCGCAACCCACAGCATATCCCGCACGAGTCCGCCGCGCTCTAGGCGAATCCGCACATCTTTCGCACCGTGCGTTGCGACAACGGGCAACGCCACGTGCTGCTCAAACGGAATCTGCAGATCCGCGAGACGAAACGATGCGGCTTCACGTTCCTCCAGACTGACGTACTCTACGATCCAGTAGGCATTCACAAAATGTAGGGCGGTCGGATAGGAATAGTCTGGAATCGGTGTCTCCAGTGTCGGATCTGTATAGAATGAGCTGCCCTCTAGCGTCGGCATCGTTACGCCATTCTTGAGGCGACTGTCAGTATACACGAGCTGCTGTGCGGGGCGAAACGAGCACGTGATCTGGACTTTCTCTTTGGCCAGTGCCTGGATCGGAAGCGCCGTGGGTCCGATTCCACGATTCCACCAAAAGGGAAAGACGACTTCCAGCGCGGTCGTTTTGGCCTGGACAGTTGGCGCCGTGTCGGGGTATGCATGCCACTGCCGCTGCAGGAGTGTGTTGGTCGTATCAAAATGCTCCACGGGTGCTTCGGTATCGTCCAGCGCCTCCATGAGCCGTGAATCCAGGCTGTCAATGATTTGGTCACTGCAGCTGAACGTTACGGAGGAGCACAGGGCGTTGCCCGTGGAGTTCGTCCATTGCCACTGAGGATAGACCGAGAACTGGCCCGCGGCGTGAGCGGCCTCCTTCTGCAGGGTGAAGATATCGGGTAGTTGGACGACAAGTACGGCACGCGTTATAAGTTCACCCAGAATCGGCAGCGTCACCGTGGCGGTGCGGCCAAAGTCGGCGCGATTATCAAACTCCACGCGGCGCCACTGGGATGCCCATCGCGTTCGTTTGCGGAAGACGTGGGTGTAGAATTTGAGGGAGGGTTTCCCTTGCGGTGCGTTGAGACGCTCAAAGTCCTGTAAGCCGCCTGACACGACTTTGAGCATAGTGCGGGGTGTTGACGCCATTGTTCCTCTGAGGGGCGCAGCGATTTAGGTCTTAGTGATTGCGAAGTGTGTGTTTCGTGGTTCTGCGTCGGGCGCCACCGCGAGCAAGGTCCAACATCCCTAACGCGGCGCCGTCCCCAATATTTCCTAAGAGGAATGGGCCTGCTCCGCCATCGGGCACTTCTTCAAAACGGACACCTGCCTGCTGCTGCCTGTCTTAGAAAGGGTGCACAGCCGCGCGCTGCGGATTCATATGTTTTCCAAACGCTGCGAGTATTTCTGTCAGTTGATCGCGAGTGACTCCTTGCTGGCCGATTGGCACCACTGCAGCGACTGGGCTGTACCGGCGCTGCACTTAATAGTCTTCCTGCGATGGCACCAGCCGCCATACCCACCGGCCCCGCAACTGCCCCCCCCCCGCGACAACGGGTGCCAATGAAGCGGCTGCCTGTGCTGCAGCCACGCCCGCCGATGCAATTGTCCGCACAAGTCGTTTAGCAGCCAGCGCCGGTGTGTAGGCGAGTGAGGCAGCAGCGTTACGCGTGATAGCAAACTCCCTCTGAAATTGTGTGAGGGCGTCCGCAATCTCGCCTACTGCTCCTCGCTGTGCCGACATCAGTTCACCAACAAGTGAGTCATACTCTGCGCGACCGATCATACTCACCAGATTTGACTCTGTGCGCCCATTTACAGCCCTTAACCATCCATCATTAATATTCTCCATAAAAGCCTGGAGTCCACCACCAGCCCCGTGCCACATGAAAGAGACCTATGCGCGTATCATCATTTGCAGTCATGGACGCAAGCACCCCGTATGATTGGTTTTTGGCCGCTTCGTATTCAGCGGCCAGCGCTTTAAGAAGGTGATCGTACACGCGTGTCGCTAGAAGCACCTGCATGGATTCGGCAGAATCAACAGCAGCAGCGGCTCTCCTATACGACAGATATTGAGCTCCTAGATAGATTGTTAGCGCCCCAGTTCCAAGTACAGACCCTGGTGCTAACGCGTGATCTGCAAACCCAGTGAGTTGCTCGTAATAGCTGGGACCGGCACAGGTGCAGCGGTCACCGGCGCATCTGCACTACCCGTATTCGCGCCACTGAGCCCTTCCAATCCCGCCAAGCCTACCATGCGCGCAATTCGGAACGGTTGGCTTACGAGCCATCTTGGTGTGTATGCCACTGCTGACATCGCGGATGACGCCAGTGACGTGGCTCCAGATGCAACGGCAGCTGCCACACCAGTTACCGTTTCACCGAACGACTGTTCGCCAGCGGAGGTTGCATTCTGCACAAATGACGAATTTCCGCTCAACGGGTCCATTCCAGAGTCACCCGTGGCAAACCCAGCCATAATATTGTTTGCATTGTATGTAGCAATTGCGGTTGCAGCACTCGCACCAACAAACAGTAAATGGCTCCTAAATGAGTCCCACGCGATCCGCTTGGTGCGCTCTGCACTGGCCTTCACTCTCCCCACAGAAGAATCAACTAGCGTGATCTTACTGCGCGCGTCTAACAGCGTCTGCAGAATACGAACTGCATTCTCGCCGAGGCCTTGTTTTTCTATCCATGACGCATTCATAAGCTTTGCACGATTAAATCCGGGCGACTTAATGGTGTCAATGAGCCCGCGAACTTTGGCTGCGTCACGGGCTAGGCGCTCTCGCATAGCGGCAATTTGTTTACCAACCGCAGCTGCACAAAATTCACTTCAGGGCCATACACTGCAATATTCGCTTGATGTTGCGCTGTTGCGTCAACGGTTCCGCGATATGCAGCAGTAGCGGCAGACACGCCGGCCTGCATCAAGGCTAGCGGACCCTCTCCAGTCCGTGCTACAATGGCCGCTGCCTCTTGTGGAACAGAGGGGGCACCTGTTGCGGGTACAGTTAACGCAGAACTCACAGGGGCATTCGGACCATCCGCACCGCCTCCACCGCGCTGTGGTTTCGGCGGAGCAAATACATTATCAAATTCATTACCGGTTAGATTCTTGTTACGCGCTCCACCCGTTTGCCTGCCCAAATGTGGCATTCAGGTCATTGTACATATCGCGAATGTCATCTGGAAAGTTCGCCTTTGAGAATGCACTCAGAAGCGCAATGGCACTAAGATTACTCACCGGGTCCTGTTTATTCACAGGCGCATTGCCTGCGAGCATAATTAACTGTGCAAACTCTGTTATAATAGGATCCCACTGCTCGGCCGATGCATAGTCATACATGCGGCTTGCAGGGATCATTGGGAACCCGTATGCCTATAGTAATGGGCACATGAAAATGTAGCCAGAAGTTATCTGCGCAACCGTTAGCATTCTATGAAGGTTGGCTAAAAATGATCAGGGGGTGTACCGGCTGATATCCTGTACGATGACGACGATACTGACGATTCGCGAAGCGGATGTTCTTGAGCGACAGGCTACGCACCTGATCGGCACTCTGGGGCATGTCAGCGAAGGCAAGAGCACGCTCGTACGAGCACTAACAGGAATCAAGACGCAGCGTCATACGAAGGAGCAGGAGCGCAATATCACGATTCATCTGGGCTACGCAAACTGCAAGGTCTGGCAGCATTCGGCGACAGGTGACCTCTACGCTGGCCCTGCTCCTCCTGACGGCAGCAATGCATGGGGCCTAATCGCTCATCTGAGCTGGGTGGACTGCCCTGGTCACGAGGCGTATCTGGCAACCATGCTCGGCGGTGCCTCGGTGATGGACACCGCGTGCCTCGTCATCGCCGCCAATCAGGAGGTCATTCCACAGCCCCAGACTCTGGAACATCTGTTGGCGGCTGATCTGATGGGTCTCTCACGGATCGCCATCCTCCAAAATAAGCTGGATCTCCTCACCATGGAGGCCGCTGAGAAAAACCACGATGCGGTGACGGCCTTTACAACTGACACGATCGCCCAGGATGCGCCCATATTTCCCGCCAGTGCGCAGCATGGCTGGGGAACTCAACGTCTCCTGGAGTGGGCCCTTGCGCTCCCGCCGCCGGCCCGCGATCTCATGGCACCGGCACGCCTGACCTGCGTGCGCTCCTTTGATATCAACCGGCCTGCGCGCTTCACTGCGGCAACCCGCGTCGCAGGTGCCGTCGTCGGTGGCACGCTGGAGCGTGGAGTTCTGGTCGTCGGTGACTGGCTGGAGGTCCGGCCAGGAGTGCTCCGTCGCGGCCCCGCTGGAGAAATCCAGGCCCAGCCACTCCTCACGCGAGTCACGGGTCTGCGCTGTGAGGCCACCGAGCTCCCCTACGCGGTTCCGGGTTCGCTTATCGCGATCGCCACCGAGTTGGACCCAGGTCTCTCCGCGGCCAACGGCATGATCGGCCAGCGCGTCGGTGTGCCTGGGTCTCTGCCACCGATCGTCGGCCAGGTCACGATTCGTCTCCACCGTCTGAAGCGCGACACGTACGCGTTTGGCAAGCATCGCGTTGGTGACACGGTGCGTCTGTGTTCCAACGTGATGACAACGGAGGCTACGGTGACAGCGATGGATGACAAGAAGCGACTGACGCTCCGCCTCAAGCGCCCCCTCTGCTTGGAGGTTGGCGAGCGCGTGGGCCTTCTGCGTCACAATGCCGAGGCCGGGCGCGAGCTCATTGAGGGGGCTGGTGATGTTCGCGCTGTTGTGGAATGGCCGCATGTGGTGGCCGCAGAGGGCGCCGAGCTCGCCGCAGCGCCGGATCGCACGGTCGTCTGGGAGCCACTGGCGGCCACCGAGTGGTCTGCGCGAGCGGCGCCGCCGAGTTACAGTGAAATGTTGACTGCGGTCTTTGCGCAGAAGGAAGATGCACTCGGCAGCAGCGGTCCCACGCGCCTGCGGCTCTCGGACCCCCAGATTGAGAGGAGACCGAAGCACACACTGTGGGTCAACTGGCAGGAAACGGTGTCGGCACTGGAGCGTACTCGTGTCGGCACTGTGAGTTACGCGGAGCATCTTCGTGAGTGGCTTAACTCCGAACTCCAGACAACCTCATCGGTCACGGGTACTGACACGCCCATCCTGGATATGCGCGGATTCTGGAAGAGCGAGGATCTGCGTTCACTGTTGCGGCGCTACGTCGTGGCCTTCAAGCAGTGCGCGCAGTGCAATGGATACGACACGGGCCTGGTGCGTGATCGCGTTCTCAAGGTGCGATGCACGCGGTGTGTCACAGATAGCGTGCCCGCCACCTAAATATGACCCCCCTGGGAGCCGCGGAGAACTCTGTACGCAACCAACGATGACGAAGCAACGATTCTATCGCGCAGAGCTACCAGGCGTGAATGACATTGTCGCAGCTGCTGTAACGAAGATTGACGAAAACGCAGTCTACTGCACTCTCCCCGCCTACGCTGATGCCGAGGCCATGCTGCCCGTGACAGAGATTGGTGTGCGCCGCGGCAAGCGGGTAGCCGATTACGTCCGCGTAGGTCAGCTTGTGTCCTGTGCTGTGATTCGGGTTGAGGGTGCTGCAGTGGACGTTTCACTCAAGCAGTGCCGTGAGGGAGAGAGCAAGGAGGGTCTGGAAAAGTACCACCGCGATGCACGAGTGGATCTTATTGTACGGTCGGCGCAGGTGCCGTCACTTATCAGTGACGTCATCTGGCCGCTGCAGGAAGAGGTGGACGATGTTCACGCTGTCTTTGAAGAGACGCGGATTGCACTGGAGGATGGTGCGCCGACGCGCCCTGAGTTTCCAGAGGCGCTGTTGGCGGCGATTCGCAACAAGATGCCACCGGTAACCTACACGGCCGATCGCGGGATCATGCTGCGTTTCGGTATCTACCATGACGGCGCTTCACGAGTGCAGGCCGCGCTAACCGCGCTGGCGGCGAAGGAGGCCGTGGAGGTCTATGTCGTGGCCGCGCCCAAGTATCGCGTGGTCGCGCGGGATCGTACGCCGGCACGCGCAGCCGCACGTCTGGCCGCAGCCTGCGAAGGGCTCACAGTACCCGTGTAAGTTGACGCGGGTGGCCGCTGTCCCTGCTAGCCCAGTACGATGCCACGAATAGATTGGAAACCCATTGTTCCTGCTGAGTTCCACGGTGCAGCCTGTGCGTGCCCCGTGCGTTCAAAAGAAACCTCATTTCTGGATTATCTCTCGAAACACTGGAAGGAAGCCACACGTTTCTTTGGATCTCCACTTGGGTCAACAATTCCACTGACAGGTCAGCACAACATCTTCGGCTGGGATGTCTTCTTTTCTGATCGTGATCCGCAGATCATTTGGCTCCATTTTCGCAGCCGCGAGGACTTGATCGGGCTGTGGAATCATCTCCATCGCCTTAGTAACCCGCCCGAGAAATCCCAAGAGTATCCGCTGATCAAGTGGGGAGGATATTCATGGCAAAAGGGAGGTGCTTATGATCCGCGGCCACGTACGGAATACGTCGGTGGTGACAGCTACATCTGCACAGTGCTGCAGGATATTCAGATCCTATCGGAACACAACGACTATCTGAAATCAATCGGGGAGTCCTCGCATAGTCTGAACTATCTGCTCCATGGGCCGCCAGGTGTTGGAAAAACATCGCTCGTCATTTGGGGTCCAGACAATCTACGCGGGTGAACCAGCGGCGTGCTTTGCGAGATCGGCGAATAGCCCGACGACGAATATCACTGTCGGTGGTGCGGGCCGTTTTGCCGCAGAGCAGCAGGCTGTGCACGCGGGCATATCCCCACTGCTGTTGGGTGGCACCTGGACGGTGACCGGTCCGCCAGGCCGCCATGCCGCGATTGTAGGACTCACGGAGGTACGGTTCGGGCACACCGGTGGCTAAGGACTTGGCACGCAGAGAAGTAGCATGCGGTTTCCAGCGACGCCACTGCTGAGTGTAGCCCGACTGCTTCGTGCGAATGCCGCGATCCGTCGCGAAGCCAGTGTAGGCCGCCGGATCTTTCCAACCCAGTGCACCGAACCGACGAATCTCGGCAGCGCGGGCCTTCTTACGCGTCGTGCTGAGACCGCGATAGTACTTCGCAGGTCGGTATTTTCTGCTCTTGTTACTTACCGGTCGCCCACGACTGCTCTTGCGTGTCTTCCGTGTCATGCCCCTGATGGAACCGGCGATAAAGTTGAGTCAGATGCGATCAAGGGTACCCCATACGTACGATGAGCACACCAGGTGATTTCTCTTTCATCTCTGACAAGAGTGAGCGGACTATGCTAGAGGACATGTATCGTGCTATCTCCAATCTAGAGGCATGGGATTCTGTGAAGGCTGATCCTGGTGAGGGCGGATTCATGTTCCGTGAAGTGCCAATTTTATTAATATCGCGCGAAGCGCGGAAATCATTTGGCACTTCATCGTTAACGTCACAGTGCCGATAACAATTTAAGGGTCCGCTGAAGGCGGACCCAGTAATTAAGTTCGGCACTGGACGGTTCTCGCAGTCGGCAGCGTTGGCCGATCCATGGGTTCACAGTGGTGCCTCCTTCGGCTACTGTATGCGGGTGATGCAGTCCCGTGAAGTGCTAAAAGTTAAGCTGACCGACTGAAAGGAGGTGGGCTTAACTTTGGCACTTCTAGTTATCGTCCGCCAAAGTACGTACTTAACTTTGGCACTGGACGGTATATTGCGCGGAATGGATGGGTTGCCTATGTGGAGTATCGGGCCATTTAGATATTCCGCTTCACCAGCGTCTTGAACTTAAACTTTTTGGCGAGCTTCTTGAGCCCACCCTCTCCCACAAATCCATAGAGCTGCGCATAGGGATCCAGCTTCGGGTCCACGACTTCCAACGGTAACGCCTTCTCCTCAATCATGAGAAGAACGCGTTTGTTCGTGTAGACTGCGGGATACGGCACATCATCATTGTTACCGATGGGCGAATCAAAATCCGTGATCTCCTCACCGGCTGCGAGCTCAAACTGAAGCACCTTCCAGCCGATCCAGATGAACTTGCGCGGCCCTGTCGCGAGCAGAATAGAGTTACCGAACCTGACCGTTCTCATCATAGTAACCGTCGTACTTGCGCTTGTTGCGACCGATCCATGCCTTCATGTACTCGGTATCTAGTACAACCGGACCCTTGATGGGCTTATCGGCATTCCAATCATAGTTCCAACGGGTGACCGTTGCTTTACTACCATTCAAGCTAACCGTGAAAGGAGTTCCACCGTTATCGTGAATTTTGTAGGTTGGCATCTACTGTGTCGGTAGATTCTGGGCTTTAGTACAGCCAGCGCCACAGGCGGCGCAGAGGGCCCACATATCCATCAGCCTGGCTGGTGGCGTCGGTCTCTGTCTCTACCTGCGCTGCAGAGCCATCATCACATGCTGCACTGCGTATTCGGAATCTCCAGCTGCTGATCATCTGTCAGTGTACAGAGAACCCGCTCGTCACCCACGGGAATGGGTAAACGCAGATCACCACCCGTGCGACTGGCTGTCCTCTTCGCGAGCTTAGACACGCGGGCCGGTGCCGTGCGCGCATACACAATGCTCTGGAAGGAACTCAGGGGGGGGCGCGACCACACCATTCAGAGAAATCAGGTGACCCGCGGTCGTCGTGAAGACGCAGGCCAGCAGCGGCTTGCTGCGACCATTGTCAAACTCGTAGAACTGGCGGCCATGACTGTCCTGATATTCCTTAACACGAATACTGTAATCACTGACACTCTCCGTGATGGAATCTGTCTTGAACTCTGTGCATAGGGTGCAATCGTTTCGGCTACCGCATCGGCTGCCAGTGGCGGCAGCGACTTAGATTCCTTCTTTGGAGCACCCATAACTGCGCGGGCCTCCTCGTACGCGGCTTCCGCGGTAGTGACAGCAGGAGGTGCATCCGACGCCTGACTGACGCCTCGCGCACCTCAGGAAAGAGACGGATCTCTGCGCGCGCCTCACGCTGGGCGTCACGAATGGCTGCCACATGCGGGGCAACGGTCTCACGGAACTGTTGGGAACGTTCGGCAATACGTCGGTTCATCGCACCCACGGCACGCTGAGCCAGGCGGGTCTTGGAACGCACTGCCCGTACTCCAGCACGGAATGCCGGATCCGCAAGGCGCACGGTTAGCGCCTGATCTGCCTGGGTCTCGGATGCAGTTCTCGCTTGGTGACTCGTAGAAATAGTTGGTAGGCCTGATGCTGCGGTGCGTGCGAAGGCAGCTCAACGAGCGCATCGTGACAGATAGGACAGGCGCCACCATTCTCAATCATCCGTTGGATCGCGCATGTTGTATGCAGGCGGCCACCGCAGCAGGGCATCTGTGCTAAATTATACTGCTGCATGATTTCACCACACTGGCAGGCACTCTGACATTGTGATGAATTCCATCTTTTTGGTTTAGGTAGCCGCTGCTGCCGTCGAAAGCGTAGCGCGGAGAGCCCGTGCAGTCTCGGGCTCTGCGGCCGAGTGACCGGCATGTGTGAAGATTAGCCGACTCTGGGGGATCGCAGCGTGAAGAGCCGCAGCCGAGGCCGGCGGGCAGACGAGGTCATAGCGACCCTGGACAATGGTCACAGGCATACGCAGCCGTTTGGCGGCAGTCAGCAGCTGACCTGGCTTCAACCAACAGTTGTGGCTGAAGAAGTGGTGCTCCAGGATCGCCATGCTCTCTGGAGCGCGCTGCACACCAGCCCGTGGCTTCAACACCGACAGGGATTCCTCCCAGCGGTTCCATGCAGCTGCGGCAGCCTTGCGCGTTGCGGCTCTGCGACTGCGGAGGCGCGGGCCGTAGAACTTCATCGTGGCGCGCCGAGTCCGCCGCCGGTATCCGTCGCTGAAGTGTGCCCATTCCGCCGGTGCAATGCGGCTGGCACCACCCTCTGCATAGAGCCACTCTGCTTCCCATGGTTCTCCCAGATAGATGCCCCGCAGTACGAGTGCCGCGCAGGCGCGCGGATGCCGCGCAGCATAGGCCAGCGCCAGCGTGGACCCCCAGGAGCCGCCGAAGACTGTCCACGGACCGGTCACACCTGCAGCGGCTCGCAGCCGCTCAATATCGGCAACGAGATGCCAGGTTGTGTTGGCTCGCAAACCAGCCGATGTTGCCGCCGAGGGAGTTGACCGACCACATCCGCGTTGGTCAAACAGAACGACTCGCCACCGGCGCAGGTTGAAGAGCCGTAGAACCCATCTCTGTAAGCCACCGCCGGGCCCGCCGTGCAGAACGACCGCTGGTTTTCCGTCGGCTGCTCCGTGAACCTCATAGTACAACGTGTGACCATCGCCCACTTCTAAATGCGGCATCGCGGGTCCCTTACTCTGAGCTGCTATAAAGCGCCAAAGTGCGGGCACTCGGATCCGTTGCACCTGCGACAAATCGCGGCATCCACATGTGCGGAGCTACCGCAGCAGCAGCGGCTTCAGGATAGCCTGCGGAAACCCAGAGCTCACGGTACCAGTGAGCCTCAGCCGTTGGCGGCGGATTCACCTTATAACGCGCAGCACGGGCTTGCCAGTCCTCGCCGCTCTCTGTGCCACGGGCCGTACCCTCCTCCCGCGCCATTTCAAACCACGAGCGCTCTGCCTTGGAGATACCGTCGCTAAACGCTTCCTTGCGCCGCCACAGCACTTTCTCGGGGAGCAGACCTGTGTCCGCAAACGCCGTACGCAGAATAGATTTCTCCAGAATCATCGCACTGGGCCGCAGAGCATCTGTAGGAAGACCACGGGCCACCGCGATGAACTGACGGTCCAGAAACGGTGACCGCGATTCCAGTCCGTGCGCGGCCATGGAGCGCTCGGAACGCGCCACGTCGTACATGTGGATCTCTCGCAGAAGGCGATCTGTTTCGGTCTCAAATGCGGCATCGTCGGGGGCCGCGCGCATGTAGAGATAGCCACCCAGTGCCTCATCGGCCCCGTCACCGTTCAGCACGACCTTGACGTCGGGCGTGGCCTCGCGAACCAGGCGACCGACCAGATAGTTCCCTACGCTGGCACGCACCGTTGTAATGTCAAAGGACTCAATGGCGCGCACAACCTTGGGAATGGCCGCAAGACACTCTTCGGGCGTCACGATGCGTTCGTGATGGTCGGATCCAATATGGGCTGCAACTAGGCGTGCATGCTCTAGATCGGGGGAACCCACCATGCCGATGCTGTAAGTGCGTAGGCGCTTTCCCTGGCGGGCAAGCCTACGCGCTGCAATGGCTGCAACGAGCGAAGAATCCAGGCCACCGGACAGACATGCACCCACTTCACGCACGGTGCTCAGACGCTTGGCCACAGCCTCTTCAAGCGCCTGGCGGAGGGCCTGACCGCCTTCTGTCAGTCCTTCCAGGTTGGCACGCCAGCGGGGCACCTTGAGCCAGGGGACCTCGTGCCACACGACCGTGTCAGGCTCCAGAGGCTTCTGGTCAACTAACAGATCCACCGTGGTACCTGGTGTCACGGCGGCGACACGGGTTGCACCGGCGGGGAACCCTTTGATCTCGCTCACAACACCAGACCAGAAGCCCTGCGGACTCACCCCTTCCCCCCAGAAGAGCGGACGCACACCATACGGATCCCGCGCGAGCTCAATGCGGCCAGCGCTGGGATCGGCAACGACGATGGCAAAATCGCCATCCAGCTGTCGGGCGACCTGTGCAAGATCCATGCCGCGTTCCAGAAGTGCCGGCACAACAGCGCAGTCACTGGCACCCTCCGGGACCTGGAGGCTCAGCTGACGGATGAGAATCTCGGAGTTGAAGATCTCACCGTTGACGGCCACGACACGACCGTCGGTCAGCCGGAAGGGCTGTTCGGCACCCGCGGCGGATCCCTGAATGTGGAGCCGTGCGAAGCCAAAATGTAGGTCTGTTCCGCTTCGGGGGCGAACCAAAATCTCTCGGCGCGCCACGTCGGGGCCTCGTGACGTCAGTGCGTCGAGAGATTCTGTGTGTGTTTTATCGGTTATGGCGGGCCCCCAGAGTAGTGTAATGCCGCACATCTATCTGTTGTACGGAGTCGGCGAGCGCTTAGACGGCCGCGGGGTTCTGACACATAGTTACTCGCTCGCCGAAAGGCTGTGTCCCCCAAAGCGGCGGTCAAAGTTCACGAGCCAGAGCTTGCGCGCCGTGTCCAGGCCATTCGCGAACTCACGGAAGTGCGGAAAGTACGACGCCTTACCCGCCGTGTGCGCGTCCCACAGAAGCTTACGGAACTTCGCCGGCGCCTTGCCCAGTGGATACAGGCGCTTCTTGTAGATCTCCTGGTACACGCGGTGCGCCTCCTGCGTGAGGTCCTTGAAGGTCTGGATCACCACGTTGGCCTCCGCGTCCTCCTCAGGGTACTGACGGAGGTAGGCCGCAATCCTTCCCTGCGACCAGCGCTCCAGCCAGATGTAGGGGCGATTGGCCTGGTTGCCGCGGAGGTGACGGGCCTCATCATACTGCTCAGATCGGAGCTTGTAGCGGCGGCCGTCGGCTGTCTTGAGCACAAGGCCCTGCCAGCCCGCTCGGAAGCGCTTGCCCCAGGCGACCACGCGCTCCTTGACATCCTCCAGTGTCTTGAGGTCGGTGTGACGTTGCGGCTTCAGTGTGGCCAGAGCTGCCGGCAACTCCTTGGCGGTAAAGTCCACGAGGTAGAGCTTCGGGATGCCATACTGGGGCGCGACGACCACGCGCTCCTCAGGATGCTGGAGCACGAAAGAATACGTTGCGCCACCCTCCAGCATGTCCTCCGTCAGGCCCGCCGCCTCAAATGTCTCCCAGAAGAGATCGCTGAAGTTACGCTTGCCGTAGAAGCTGCACTCGGCATTGATTACCGTGCGCGTGGAGATCTTCCAGTTATTCCCGCTCTTTGCCTGAAAGAGGTTGATCATCACACCGTCCACGAAGTCCTCCACAACGCAGTCGGCCGGCACCACACCGTCCGTGACAGCCTGCGCAAAGGCCACGCCGTGTGCGGGACCCACACAGACCGGCTGGTTCGTCAGCGCATTCCAGATCACGCTACGGAAGGCACCCACGTGCGGCGCCCCCAGGTCGCTGACCTCCTTCTTATAATGAATCAGGACGAGTGGCTCGTCGGGCGTCATGAAGTCCTCGCGGACTACAAGGCGCCCACCCTCCTCTGAGCGCAGCCAGGCGAACAGCGCCTCTGCCGTGGCGAACTTGCTTGCGATCTGAGAAATCATCGTGTTGGTTGAGTTGGAAGACATTCTTTGCTTCTTGCTGTCGGTCGTACAGGGTAGCTTTAGGTGGTGACCCCGTGTCAACTTTTGTGGGGGGTGTCACGCGATGGTCACGCGATGGTCACGCGATGGTCGCGCGGTGGCCATGCAGGCGGAGAAACCCGCAGAATCAGTAGTGGATGGCAGACGCAGAGGAAGCCCCGCAACTCTTGCCTCCTGAAGACGCAGCACCGCCGGTCGCCGCGAACGCAGCACCCGAAGACGAAGAGCGTGATTTCCTGCATATCGGCAATCTAGTGGAGATCCTGAGCACCGTGCACGGATACGTTGTCGGTCGCGTCGTGTACCGCAGCGGCGACATGGTTCGCATCATGTCCCAAGAAGCCAGCGATCGCGCCATTGAGTTTCCGTTAGATACCAACGGTGACTTTGACCCGGCTCTCGGTGTTCAGAGCATTGAAGTCATTGAGGAGCAGCCGTCAAACTACTACGTGGACTTCCTTGGAGTACGCCCCGGCGAGCACGTGGAGTTCTTCACAATAGATGGTGCCAAGGCGGCCGAGAGCGGTGAAGTCGCAGAGGTCATAAAGACTGTGAACAAGGACAATATTAAACTTACAGATGGTCGCACGATTCGCTTCCGCGGCCAGGGGCCCGAGCCACCCATCGCCGTCGTTCGTGTGCGGACGGGTGCCAATGTAGCCGCTGCTGAGGCTGGTGCCGCTGGTGCTGAAGAGCCGTCTGCGGAACCGGCAGCGGCACCAGCGGCAGCAGCCGATGTACTGGCCCTCCTACGTTCTGTTGCGCCCGCCCCCACCACGGAGTTCGTCGGTACTGCCAAGCGGGCCTTTCCTGATTCCATGCAGCGTGAGGATCTCTTCCAGGATCTGATCGGCAATCTCTCGGCCAAGCAGCGTACAAACCCGCGGCGCATTCGGTTCATTGAACGTGAAGTAGACATTGCAATCTCTCTCAAGAATCGCTCAGCGCTGCGTGACGCAGCCGGCAACATTACGGGCCCCGCCCCCAACACGATTCAGACACTGGCCGACACAATCGGCATCTCTACCGCACCTCTGCCTGCGATTATCCCGATTGTAGAGGCCGCCCGCGTGCTCAATCTGGATGCCGCACCCGAGGGGGAAGTGGCCTTCAATGAGGCGCATGTAACACCGCGCATCCTGGGCGATGTGGAAACACAGTCGGACTCCACGGCACAGATGTATATGGAGGGCGCGATGCCCGAAGGCATGGGGCGTGCCTTTATAGGATTTGCGCAGGATCTACTGTCACGCGACCAAGCTGTTCTCAGTGGCCCCCGCCCTACAGAGTGGGTTACCGATCAGGATGTGCTGCGTACAGCGCCGCCCGATGAGGCCGTGCAGGGCCTGGACACCAAGCTGCCGGGTCGCGATGATGAGGAAGCGCCACCACTGACACTGGCCATGCTGATCAGCAACGTGACCGACCGGACCACACGTGTAATCGGTGCCGATCGTGTGCGCGGTCGGCGCAGCGGTGAAGAGCTCCTCATTGCGCCCACGGATCCCAGCAAGATCAAGGGCCATGTTGTTCTGCCCGCCAAGGCCGCACTGTCTCTGCGTCCTCCCCAGCGGCCCGGCGATCTGCCCACCGCACTAATCTATTCCGCACGCCTTCAGGACGATAATCTGCCCACAATTGCGCAGACTCTGCGTGATCTCTACGCACCGCTGGAGAACATCGGTCCCCTCATGGCCTGGAAGCTGGATCCCGCAACGGCGGCGGATGCTCCCGTGGCAGGCTGGTTGGATCTCGTCCTCCGTTACGCCGTGCACCCAAACGACAGTCTCGGCCCGCGCACGCCGCAGCTGCTGAGTCTCCTGGATACGATTGGTCTGGACGCGCGTGCGCTCTCTCCCGATGTTCAGGAGGTGCTGGATCGCTGGGTTGCCGCCAGTCAGAGGCAGTGGCGGGATCTGTTAGTTGCCGAACGCCGGCGTATCAAGGAACTGCTGGACGCCGAGCCTCCGCGAACCTTCCAGGCTGTTTCCGAGACTGACAGTCCTGCCTGGTCAGCTCTTCGCGCTGCTGATGCGTTGCGCGACGTGATTGGCGACATTGAGCGCCGGAATCCCGCGATTGGTGCAGCGCCCTCTGTGCTCGTCAACGGGCTGCTCATGGAGGCTCAGGGTGACGCGGCGCCGCTGGCATGGATCACTCTCGCCGGGCTGGATGGACGTGATCTCGGTCTGGATGCAGCGGCGGCGGGAACGGCACTGGCGGCATCGCGGTCCTACCTCCTGCGTCGCAAGGCACTGCGCGACATTGGTCTCCTCGGCCTCCGCGCAGAGCCCGAGATTAATCCCTGCGAGCACGTGCCGCGTCTGGAGGCCATCCGCAACGTGAATGACGCCGTGAACCGCGCACGTCTGCTGCGTGAGTTCGTTGAGGAGTACCAGGGCGGTCGCACCGGTGACTGGATCACGTGCACGCTGTGCACGAAACCGTGTGTCTGCTTCCACGAGCTTATGGAGCTGGAGGCACTCGCGCAGCCCCAGCGCATGGACGCCATTCAGAAGCAGATTCTTGTCCGCTTCGGTGGTGAGCGCTATGAGGGCAAGATCATCTGTAAGAATTGCGGTCAGGCTCTTCAGGACATAGATTACGATGAACACGTGGAGTTTGATGACAACGGTCGCGCCGTCGTGGAGTCCTCAGTCCTGACAGAGGAGCAGCTGGAGGACCCTGAGGAGAGCACATGGAAGAAGAGCACCGCCGCGCTCGTCGCCGCGCCCGTCACGTTCGCCACGGAGGCACAACGGCAGCTCTACGATATTTTGCTCATGATCTCGTCGCATGGCGGCTTCACGCTGCCCGAGGCCACGGCGCGTATGGTGGTGACCTACGCCGATGTGTTTGTCTCCGCACGGACACCACCCCAGGCGGCCTACGAAGCCAAGCGGAAGCAGGCACTCGCCCAGGCCACGGCGCGGATCTCCACCAAGGCCGGTATCGCCGCACCGCCCGAAGTGCCGACATACGAAGCGTGGATTGACCGTCTCCGCGTACAGGCCGTGGCGGGACTTACAGTCATCGCACTCCAGACCGCTACGCCGCCCATCGTCGTGAACAGCGCGATGCCGATCTGTAAGTACAGCACAGGCGGCTGGCCTCTGCAGCCGGAGGCCAAGCCGGGTGAGGAGAAGAGTACGCTGCACTACATTGCCTGCGCCGTGGCATTCATTGAGCGCCCCGATGCACCGTGGGTCAATATGCGTTGGTCCAAGGAGGGCAAGGCGACCATTCGCGTGGGTGCGGTACTCAAGGAGCTCGTGCCGGCCGTAGAGCTCATGTTAGTCGGTGATCCGAAGACTGGCCCACTCTCCTTCACACCGACACTGCGGACTCTGCTGACTCAGATTCAAACCGACGCCGCCGTCGCGCGCGAACGTGCGATTGTGTCAGTTCACGATCAGCTTCCAACGGGCTTCCGTCCCGAGCCGTTTCCTGCGGCGGTGGCGCGTCCCGGTCTGGAACGTGACCCTGTGCCACCCATTCAGGAGGCTCTGGCCGCCGGAACATCAGTTGCCGCGACGATTGATCCCGTCGCAGCCGCCGTGCGCCAACAGGCACAGGCGGTGGTGTCCGAACTGCATGCGGCGGCACGCGCCGGCTTTGAGGCACTGGGAGAGTCCGCACCGAAGCAGGCGACTGACTATGTGTGCTGCCCCACGCCACTAACAGAAGTGGATCGGGGCGCCGCGCTCCTGGGAGCAGCGGAGGCGCCGCAGCTGCTGAAGGCTCGCGCGCTCCTGCGCGGAGCTATTCCCACCGCGGTCAACGCGGGTACGCATCTGTGGGAGATCCAGGAGACACCCGAGCAGGCAGTGGTTGAGCAGAATGTGGATGCCGATGTGCTGTTCAAACTGTTCCTCAAGTACTGTTACACGGGCGGGCAGGTCGGCGAGCTCCACGAGTTCAGTGCCGGCAACATCTGCCGTCAATGCGGTCTGGCACTCGGTAAGCCGTTGGATCTCGTGGATTTTGCGACAGAGGGTGCGGGCATTCTCGCAGCCCAACAGGGAGATCTCCGTGTTGAGACATCGCAGGCCGCCTTCAATGCGCTCTCTGATGCTGTGCGCCGGCGTAAACTCTTGGTAGCACGGGCTGCTCAGGGGCGGTCTCCTTGGCGTGCGGGGTTGGAAGGGCTCGTTACGGCATGTCGTAAGCACCAGCCCGCTGTTGCGGATGCACTTTCCGCGGTGTTGGAGGCCGTGGCCGCTGCTAATCAAGATATGGCACCGATGGATGAAGTGGGTCGCGCGACGCTGTGGACACCTGTTGCTGCGCTCATGGATGAACTAACAGCGGATGTTGGCGCGGCGATTGGCCCGATTGTGGCGGGTGCGGCTGCTGCTGCTGCGGGACGTGCCAAGGCGCGGTCCGATGAAGCCGCGGAGGCACTGCGTCTTCTGGATCGCATGCTCCGTGATCCATTTGTGGAGGGCCCGCGTTCCGTTCAGGAGTACTGGTGTGCCAAACCACAGGCAGCGGGCACCGACTTTGGTGTGCGCGAGGTCCGTGGGGCGCGCTGGTTCAAGATCTCCCGCGAACACAATGAACGCCTGAACAAGATTCTGCGGGAGAATGCGGATTGGTTCGGTGGTGCGGTGACCGAGACCATGCGTGGGCCTCTGCGGTCTCTGGGAAGTACCCTGGGACCGCTGCTACGCGTTTGGGTTCGCAGTGTACGGCCGGCGGGATTTGCGGAGGGAGCCTGGACAGAGGCAGAGGCACGCATGGTTCTGAAAACGGTCATACTCCAGGCGTGGCGTGACGTGGCGGCGTCGGATTCCTGGATGTACGCCGATGTTGCCGCACCCGCGGAGCGCATTGCCACCACGAAGGCCTGCGCAGACTGGACACGGGCTCTCATGTTCCACTACAAACAGCAGTTCGGGCGCCTGGAGCAGGAGAACATTGCGAAAATTCTACAGCAGCGGGCCGAACTGGAGCGCACGAGTGTCGTGGAAGAGTTCTCTGCGATCAAGGACGATGATGAACGTGCGGCCGAGCTCATGAAGAAACGCCTGCGCATTGGCCGATGGGCACTTGCAGCGAAGGGGTTCCGTCAGTATGATGCCGACATGTTTGAGTTTGAAAACGAACAGCGCCGTAAGATGGGTATCATGGATCCGCCAGTGGATCCTATTTTGCTGGAGGGGGCTGCTGCGCCAGCGGGGGCAGATTACGGACTGGGTGGTGCTGCTGGCGGCGCACCAGAGGACGGTTACGATGTTGATCAGGGGGCGGCGGGAGATGACTATTAATGAGCCACGGAAGAAACGGTGGCGGAATAGGAAGTGTGGGCAGCGGGCTCGTCCGAAAGGTGCCATTGGATATCCACGGCTGTGACATCCCTCTTGTTCCGTGAAGTGCCAATGTTATTAATATCGCGTGAAGCGCGGAAATCATTTGGCACTTCATCGTTAACGTCACAGTGCCGATAACAATTTGAGGGTCCGCCTTCAGCGGACCCAGAAATTAAGTTCGGCACTGGACGGTTCCGTGAAGTGCAATTTTTGGCACTGGACAGTTCTAACAGATCAAATCAGTTAGAACACTTGGAGCGCGGTGGTCACGCGGTGGTCACGCGGTGGTCACGCGGTGGTCACGCGGTGGTCACGCGGTGGTCACGCGGTGGTCACGCGGTGGTCACGCGGTGGTCACGCGGTGGTCAGGCGGTGGTCACGCGGTGGTCACGCGGTGGTCACGCGGTGGTCACGCGGTGGTCACGCGGTGGTCACGCGGTGGTCACGCGGTGGTCACGCGGTGGTCACGCGGAGCACCATACTCTTAAAATTGGCACTTCACGGTAGGGAATGCAGACATTATGGCTGGCGATCTTTATCTATAGCGTCGGACTGGCAGCGGTTCTGCATCTGCGCCCGGCTCTCATGTTCAATGAGAACGGCACATGGAAAGAGTTCGGGTATCAACGGGATAGCCGCCACACTCTGTTCCCCGTCTGGCTGTTTGCCGTCGCCTGGGCCATCGTGAGTTACGCAGTGGCCGCCGCGGCCACCGCTATCGTAGGATCTGGGGCCGACTGGAGCACAGCAACAGGTGCTGTAAGTGCTGCTGCGAGCACGGCGGCCACCTGGGCCGGCACTGCGGGGGAAGGCGAAGACGAAGAAGAGGATGAAGAAGAGATAGCCATGCCAATCAGCAAAAGCCAGCGCCGTGGGCGTCGGAAGCCCAAGCCGGGTTACTATGTGCTGGACCCCGAACAGGCCGAATCGGGGCTGCGGCGCTACATCTACTACGGACAGGAGCCACCAAGTGATTAGGAAGCTGCGGGACACCCTGTCACCATGATAGAACCAACACCGACTCCATATGCTCCGGCGAAGGCTGCCCAGTAGGCTGCGCCGATCATCATTTCGCGGAAGATCTGATCCTCATATTGCGTGGCATCCAGCCCACCTCCGCCTATGGCTTCCTGTACTCCACCGGCCGCGCCGGCGATCTTCTGTGCGGCTTCCGCAATAGCTGCATTGGCGGCCTTCATCGCCGGTGTCAGAAGTGTATAGTGACGCCCGAAGAGCTGACTAACAGCTAGACGCATGGGTTCCACGTAAATCGGTATTGCGGCCATCGCTGCCGTGATGAGTGCAGCCACACCTGCGCCGACGAAGACGGTTCCGTAGGTTTTCACGCCGTTGCATGCCGAGGCCTGTAGTGTGAGCAGGAAGGCGCCCTGTACAAGGAAGGAGAGGAGAGCTGTAAGGACGAGGAGCTGGAGTGCACGTGACCCCAGGGCCTGTCGCGGCAGTACCGACAAGAGGACAGATACACCAACAGGAATTGCCAGATGCATGAGCCATGATCCCGCCATTTCTCCGTAGAGTAGCGCGGTATCCAGTGGCATTCTCTGGTGAGCACGGCGCTTTGTCGCGTGAACAAATCGCAGCGCTGATCAGAGAATGTCGCGTCGCACCGTAAAGCCCGAGGCAATTAAGTCACTTAAGGATTGGTCCGTACGTTGGCCGGCCAACGGTAATCTGGGATTTGATGCGGAAACCCGGGAACCCGCTGTCTATGATACAGCGGCGGCAGATCGGAAGCAGGTGAAGAAGATTGCGTGGGAACGCGCGGGCGATACACTGACGATTCTGGCTCAGCCGGATCGCTTTTCGGAGGGTGCCGTGAAGGCGGCGGCGTCACGGCTGGGAAAGATTCGCGAACAGCGTGCCGCCTATGAGAAGACGGCGGCGGATCAACTGCGTACGGCGGAACATGCGCTGCTGGAGGCGTGGCGCGTGTACCGTTCGGCGGATGCGACGGCACGAGGAGTCCTGCGCCGCGATGTACTGACCGCGGAGAAGGCTGTGAGGGATCTGGAGATTGCAGCGGCAGCGCAGATTCAGGTGGGCCGCAGTGCAGTCACGCAGATTGGCATGGTACCTGATGGGGGTGTAGTGACATTCGTCAGTATCTACGTGCCGCCGATGCCGCTGGATCGGCGTGGGATTCCGATTAGTGCGGCGGCGGGAGCTGTGGCTGGTACTGCTTCGTCTTCTGAGGAGTAAGAGCTGCTGCTCACTGCAGCGGATAGGCCACTATCCTCCCTTCGTTCTTATCGCAGTCCACCGTATCCGCATGGTACTTGAAGCACACACCGGCACGATCCTGGTACACCACCTTACCCGCGTTATCCATGGTAGGATACTTGTAGATCACAGTCGGCGTCGGCTTCAGAATATATACAAAAAACATTCCAAAAAAAAGACCTACCAAAAATGGCAGAAGTTGCAAGTGGTTGAAGAACTTCATTTTCCCTACAGAAAGCAGGGAAAATGAACTACTGGAGTCTAATGGAAAACCCTTGGCTCGCCGCGTTTGTCAGTTTCATGATCGGATTCGGTATTGCAGCCATGTTTCGCCCCCTCTGTAACGGCCCCGAATGTATTGTTCTGCACGGCCCACCCGTCAAAGATGTCGTTGATAAGGTCTACCAGATGGGAGAACGCTGTGTGGAGTTCACCACTGAAGTCGTAGACTGTCCCAAACCCGGTTCAGGCGAGGAGGTTGTAAAGACCTTCCAGCATGTTGCGGCCTAGAGCGCGTATGCGTAAACCGATTTTTCTGCGCGCGCCGTGTAACTATGTCCATGAGTACATCGTTGGATGACCTTGTCGGAGGTGCACCCACTGCCGGCGCTGATGAGGAGCGTGTCCGCCGCATCATGGCCGAAATGGGCGCAGGTGATGTTGCCAAAGCGCCTCCGGCTGGACCATCAGCTGCGATGCTTCCCCCGCCACAGAGAGTTATCAACGAACCTCCCATTGCGGTAAGCACCGGTCAGATTCGTATGGATCCTGGCACTGCTCGCGCGCACGTCATCGGTAACTCGGCGCCTACAATGGCGGACTTCCAGAGTATGCTGGGCAGCATGACACCCGGCCTGGCACCCATTCACGGCCCCGCCGTTGTCGCCGGCCCCGTTCTTCCACCGCCCTCCAAGCAACTCACGTGGAAACAGCAGCTGATGAATCACCTGCGTATGCCGCTAGTCGTTGGTTGTATCATGTTCTTTCTCAGCCTGCCTGTAGTTACGTCTACGCTATCGCGCTACGCCGCGTGGATGTATCTCGGCAGCGGAGAGATTTCCATTGCGGGTCTCTTCGTCAAGTCACTGCTGGCCGCGGGTATCTTCCTGTTGTACCAACAAGTGAGCGCACAACTGGATAAATAAGCAGTATTGGGTAGAGATATGGACATATTCAAGCACCTCATGCGCCGGCCTTCGGGTGCTGATAAAGTTGGTCTCGCCTTTTTCGCTGCAGCAGCCATCTACGCTCTTATCCGTGGCACGCCGCGCACAATTCTTGCGGGTCTGGCCTTTTTCCTAATGATGATGGGCGCTCTGCCGCGTCAATCTGCTCTAGCGCTGCTTGTAGGTGCGAGCGTCATTCTGCTGCTCCAGACGCGCGGTGGTGCCGAAGGGTTCACGGGTGTATCAGGCGCAGCAGCAGAACCCAAGAAGGAAGAGGAGAAGACAGAGGGAGAGAAGGAGGAGGGGGAGACCGCCGCTGCAGCCGCAGAAGCCGCAAAGAAAGATGCCGCAGAGAAGGCCTCCGCAGAGAAATTTGCAGGCGGCAAGAAGCCGATGCTCCCTGATAACACCGATCGCCGCGAACCCCTAGAGCTCGGCAAGCCCTACAAGCTGCCCTCGGAATCCGACGACAAGGGTTACCATCTGGATTCCGGCACCACATTCCTGAATGCATACAAGGCCCTCAAGCCCGAACAGATCGCGGCCATGACGCGCGACACACAGGATCTGTTAGCCACCCAGAAGTCCCTGGTCACGATGCTTGAGTCCTTCGGTCCGCTGATGAAGGATATGAACAAGATCACCGGTTTCCTCGGCAGCAAGTAAGATGTGGTTTTACGCCATGATTGTTACACTCTTGATCGTGTTGGTTTTTCTAACGCGACTAAGGGAGAGATTCACTGAAGGCAAGGAAGCATTCGTTGTTCAACCTGGTACAACGCTGCCAGGTGGATTCCAGGTGCCTGATGTGGATCTATCCACGTTGCCAGAGCCCCACACGCTCTTCAAGCGAGCTCGTGATCTGCTGGACAAGTACGATCGGCCCGATGTCTGGAACCACGCCGCACAGGTGATGGATAAGGATCCTGGCCAGCTTGCCCGCATGCAGCTGGGTATCCAAAACTAACCGCGGTGCTCTCTAGAGGATCATGGCACGCGGAGCACCGAAATGTCCCCGCGGCTTCGTTTGTTCTGACAGAACCAGCATCTGGCTGCTCATTGTCGGCCTCGCAGTCGTCATCGCCGGCGCGTGGTGGTTTGCAGGGCGGCAGCAGCCGCAGGCACCACCGGCTCCGAAGGTCTACGTGGTTCAGGCACCCGCGCCTGCGCAGGCGCCTGCTCAGGTCCGCCCCGATCTCTATCCGGAACCCGTAATGCGTATCGGCGTCGGTATTCCGCCCATTCAGGCCCGTGGCCCCGCACTGCCGTACCAACAGGTCGGCATTCTGACCGGTGAGGGCGGCTCCAGTGGTAGTGCATCACCGGATCGCACGATTCTGCCTCTCTACGGTCGCGAACTGGATATCCGCCGCGGCCGCTGGAATTACTACACACGCACCGACGGGAACAACCCCGTGCAGATCCCCGTGCGCGTGCGCAACCGCGTGTGTGACGACGACACGAACGGCTGCGATGAAGTGTACAACGATGACTCTGTGCACGTGCCGGCTCTCGGTCGCGCCTTCAAGGCCACCGTGTACAGAAAGTCCATTTTTGGATAGATGCCCAGGATAGGGAGAGATGGCCGATGTACTTCTGACATGTGCCGAAACACCGCTGGCCTGGCCGGCATCCGTCGCCGTCACGGATCTCACGATCAGCAACACGAGTACGCTGAATCTCTTTGCACCCACCGCGGGTCCGCTCCAGATTCTAACACGACGCCAGAACGGTGCCGGTGACGGTGTGAATATCCAGGAGAGTCCGACAGTGGGTGCCGATTACCGTGGCCAGCGCTATTCGCTGGAGGAGGTCGTGTTTCATGTGCCGGGCCTCCACGTGTTTCCTGGGCAGACAGCGGTGTTTCCCGCCGAGCTCCACATCCATATGAAGACCTTCTCCGCACCCAGTCGCGCAATCACCGTTGTACTGCCTGTGAGTCACCTGGTCACACCGAATGATGCGACGGCCGCATATTTCGCCGCCGCCGCAGCGCAACCTGATCCCGCAAAGGGAGCACCACCCCTGACGTCTCTGTTAGTTCCAGGAACTGACATCCTGATCTACCGCGGCCCAGATATCCGTGGGCGCACGGCCGATGTACCCGAACCTGCGGGGCAATGCGCTGCTGACGCATTGCAGCGCGAATTTCTGTTAGTGCTGAACCCCGCATTTATCCGCGCTACAGATCTGGAGAGGATTCCCCGCGAGGGATCGCTGAGCACGGATCCGCGTGACCTCCCCGCGCCCGGCGTGGCTGCCACACAGGCCGTGCCGCGCGACCGTCTTCTGCGGAACGTGACACTCGCACGCCCGGGTCTCGCACCCGTGCTGGTGGACGATCCTGCACCACCGCAGTCTCCCACAAAAGAGCTAGAGTGCAAGCCGTTGAAAGTCGTGAACGGACGTGACGTGATTGACATCAGTGGTCGCGCGGTGGATCTTGCCAAGTTGCTGGGATTTGACGTCAGCGGTGGCGCGAGCTCAGGGCAAGCCGGCTCTTCAGGGTCATCCGCATCCATGGCGCAGTCTGCCATGATGTTCATCGGAACATTTATCGGACTTCTTATTGCAGACTGGATACTCGGCAATGTATGGACGATCTGTTTTCACAGTTCGGACCGTCTGACGACGTGGGAGCCATTCAAAGCCATATTTTTCTTGTCCATAGCATTCGCCGCTGCGGGATACAGCACGACTATTTTCTCGTGGTTGCCGTGGATGCCGCAGTAAAATCGTCAACCCACGGTAAGGGAGAATGCTGCGGGTTCATACACTTCTGGTTTCAGCACTCGTCATAGCAGCAGTCATTGTGCTCGGACGAGTGATATGGGGGTCACCGTTAGTCACACGGGTGCGTGAGAATTTTGCGAATGCGCCGAAGCCGATTAACACGATGACCGAATGCCCACCGGGGTCCACCATGTACATGCACGAGGGCAAAGCCTACTGCTGTGGCGGTCAGGTCGCGATTGATGCAGATTCTGTGAAGGATACGTGCCGGCCCGCAAATCTAAATCCTGGTTCACCTGCTCCTCTCTTCTGTACGCTGGGCGGTGCAGAAGACGGGATTCCAAACTGTGTAGAGACGCGTGCGGGTATCATGCAGGCGATGGGTGAACAGATGTGTCCTACGGAGATGCCGAATCTCGTGTTACCCCGTGGCGCTCCCCCTCGGTGTTGCAAGGGCCTGCCGAATGCTGATAGCACTGCCTGCGAGAATGCGGCCGAGGGCAGCTGTGCCATTAGTCAGGATAAGAACTGGATAACCGAACCTGGGTCATGTCAGTGGATCAAGTTCCACGATGAGAACCACGGATGCCCCACGAACTATACAGAGGTCCAGGCCGCGGGTCATGGTGCTCTGGAGGGCGCTGTGGTCTTCGGCTGTCTGAATCAAAGCGAGAACACATTCTGCTACTCTAAGGCACTCGTCGGTACACTCCAGGGCATGGGCTACGACACAACGGGTCTCAACGTGTGCACCCCTTCGGGCGCAAACTAACCGCAATCTGCTCTGCTGATCACTGTGCGATAATGCCGTACGACTGTATCGTAGACTGGCTCGTGGAACTCACGACTCGTGATGTGCGACGGGCAGTGATGAATTATACAGGCCGATATGGGCGGGGCACGCCGCCTGAATGCGACGAGCAACGTCACCGGTTCCGATCTCGTAGCCCGAGTGAATTGCACAGACTAACACATCGTGTGTGTCAGTCGGTGGAATGTAGGTTGGTGACCTCGCGGGTGACATCCTTACCGTCCAAAGCCAAAATAGCATGGAGTACCGCGACATGCTATTGGCGGACGAGAGTGCAAAGTGTCGCACACTTTGCACTACTGGAGTGCGCAGGTAACCTTTGCCGCAGGCGCCCCATTGAACTCAACACGGTTGGTGCCCGTGCCCTTTGTGGGGTGATACGGTGCCACCCGCGTGGTGAGCGGCCACTGGAACTGCGGGGCATCAATGGGAAACTGGCCGGGCGGCACAGAGCTGCCACCGAGAGCAGCGGGCCAAAGCATCAGGGCTAACGCGGCGACGAGAAGTAGTCCTCCTACGATCCACGCAGCTGTACGCATCCTCTGCTTCAGACGCAGAAAGATGACGGGTCGCGGCGGAAGCCCACTCAGAGTAGATATGTTTACCGATCATACATGGACGGCCCCTGACGCGCGTATCCTGAGCCATCGGGGTTACGCGATTCGCAAAGATCAACTGGATGCAGCCCAGACACGCAAGCTGCGTGCGGCTCTGATGATGAAGCCTGCGGTGGCACCCGAGTTCTCTGCCGGCGTGGATCCTTTTCCCGTTTACTACGAGAGCCCAAATCGCTGGTACGTGCCACGCTTCTGGGGTATTGAGAACTGCGGTGAACCCGACGGTGACGCGCGTCAGCCGGGCCTGCCGCTGCGCGCCGAACTCCAATTCAACAAACAGCTGCGCCCCAACCAGCTGCCCATTGTGGATGCTTTCCGCGAAGGTGGGTATAACGGACTCGTCTGTGTGCCCTGTGGGTACGGCAAGACCTTCATGGCCATCTGGTTGGCATGTCAGATTCGCCGACGGTTCCTCGTCGTGGTACACCAGGAATTTCTCATGGAACAGTGGCGCAAGGAACTGGAGGATTCCATTCCAGGTATTCGCATCGGCATTCTGCAGGGGTCCACGGTGCAAACGGGGTACGCCGAGCCGCCCAAACTCACCATTGCAGAGATCAAAGAGCGACTGCGTGCGCACGGGTTGCCGCTCAGCGGCAAGCGCGAGGATCTGCTGACCCGCCTGCGAACAGTGGAACCCGAACCGGAACCGCAGCTCTATGACTGCTGCATCTGCATGTTACAGACGGTGGCAACGCGTGACTGGGCGCTGGATACCTTCAGCGGCTTCGGCTTCACGATCTTTGACGAGTGTCACCATCTCGGCGCGGAGCACTTCAGCAAGGCGCTGATGTCCATTCAAACGGAGAAGATGCTCGGACTCTCGGCCACACCGGATCGCATGGATGGCCTGGATTCCGTGTTTCTCTGGTATCTCGGTCCCGTGCGGTATCAGATCCGTGTCAGGGACCCTGACACTTCGGTGGAAGTCCGCGTGATTCGGTTCACGCACGCCGATCCGGCCTATGCGGATACTCCCCTAGACATCCGCGGAGAGGTATCGCGCCCACGCCTGTGCAACCAGCTGACCGAGTTCACACCACGGACACGAGCCATCTCGGACCAGCTTGAACCGTGTCTGCGTGAGGGGCGCCAGCTGCTGATCCTGTCAGACCGACGGGAGCATCTCGCGGCATTTGAGCGCGAGTTTCGGGCCCGCGGGTTCACGAGCATTGGATACTATGTTGGTGGCATGAAGGCGGCGGCGCGTGATGAGTCGGCGACACGACAGATCGTGCTCGGAACATTCACGCTCGCAGCAGAGGGCATGAATATTCGGGCGCTGAATACAATCGCGTTGGTGACGCCAAAGAGCCGCATTGAACAGGCAGTTGGGCGCATTTTCCGTCTCAAAAAGGAGGAGCGCACGTTCCAACCGTTGATCTTTGACGTCATTGATCTGCCGCACGATGTGTGCTTGCGTCAGTACCGAAAACGGCGGCAGTTCTATCGGCAGTGCGCATACAAAATCCGCATGGTGGATGGCAAGGCGGATGTGGCCGAGGGGCCGGCAGATGATGGGGAGGAAGGGGCGCCGGCTTCGGCTGCAGAAGCGTTGCCGAAGGGTGTGCCGCTTTTCAGATCGTAACCGCGTTACGATGCCTACGCACCGTGTAGCACGAGGCGATCCTTGCCCTCCTTGGCCGTCAGCACTTCGTTCGTCACGAGCCAGGCGGCCACCGCGTCGCGATGGTTACCGGACAGCTTGATACACTCCTGATCATCCTTATCGGTAACGACCGTGGCGGCACAGTGCAGGCCCTTCTTGATCGCGCGCGCAATGCGGGCAAGATCAAGATCGTCGTCTAGACCCTCAATAAGCGTGAGCCACTTTTTGCCCATCTGTTGGATGCGAATGTGGATTTTGCCAGTTCGCTCGGAGGCAAGCGCGGCCTCGCCGACTTTGATTGAAGTCGCAGTCGTCGTAAAGTCTAGTAGACTGTCCATCGTACAGGGGCCACGTCACTGCCTGTACCAAGTCAAGTTTTAGTGCTTACGGCTGCCCTTCTTGTGCTTACGACCAGAGCGCCGCCGCTGAGTCCTCCTCCCGCCCGCTATAACCGTGCGATCGTAGCCGTAGCCCAGCTCGCCCAGATAGTGCGCCGAGTTGGTGCTCATAACCGACGCAGGGCCGAATCCATAGCCGGACTTGTAACTGACGACGCCAAAGTCAGACATGGCAGACGGGCTCGCACCACCGATCTGGTGCTCACGGGGTGCCGGCGGGCACGGGGCGCGGGCAACATCGGCGTACACCTTTCCAAGAGAGTTATCTAGTGTAAAACCGTAACCGCCCGTACCACCGCCACCACCCTTCTGCCCCTGCGTAGGAGGCCACGCCATGCAACCGCAGCTGCCCCCACGCTGCGTCCGAGAGCGAGAGCGAGAACGACGGCCACCAAACTGAACCGTCTTCATACTGGTAATGTCGGGGCCCGCGCCACGGAGATCTCCGCACTGCGAGTAGCTCGCGCCCCGCGACTCAAACGGAACACCGGCAGCAGCGATGCCTGCCGGGCCCGTGTAACCGTGCGCCGCATCACCACCACCCTTCTGTTTTCGTGCTGTGCGACGACCCGCGCGACGACCCGCGCAACGACCCGTGCGACGACCCGTGCGACGACCCGTGCGACGACCCGCGCGACGACTATGCTTGTGAACCATTCTCTACCTAGGCCTGCGATTCCGCCGCCGCAAAGGCACTGCTGTGAGTTGCCAGAGCCGATGAAAGCCCACTGAACTCCCACTTCTTAAACGCGGCATTCCAGACGACCTCCACGCGAGCTGTAGTTCCTTTGACAGCACGCATCTGGGTACTCTGTGTGAGGCTACGAATGAGCAAACGACCCAGATGCTTTCCATCAGCGCTCACAAGCGACCATTGATCCGGGCCAACCTCCCGTGTTGCCACCGCGACCAGTGGGCCAGCAGCGATGCCCAAATCCAGCTGAGGCACCGCTGCGATATCGCCTTCTGTGATACCCTGCAGAGTCGGTGACACATATTCAGGCGGTGCGTGGTTCGCGATCCAGTAGAGCCGTCGGCGACCGGGCTCTTCGGCTTGCATGAGTTCCCAAGTGCCCTCGGGCTCCAGAGCAACGAGTGGTTGCCACGGTGCCGCCTCAACCTCCAGTCCATCTAGGAGTCGCGCATCCAGCAGTGTATAATGCTCCAGAAACTGCACAATACGCGCGTGACGCTGGGTGAAGGTCTCCTCCTCCTGCACGGGACGGCCCTTCCAGACGAACACATCCTCCACCCAGAGCCGGCGCTTCGTCGCACTCAGTGTCGCCGCGAAGATCGTCGGACCACCGGCGGCCAGGAACTGTGGGTCCACGCGCAGCCGGAGAAGTGCAACACGGGGGGTCGGTCGCCGTTGAGTCGGCGGGTCACCCGAGATGTAGACACAGCACTTCTTGGCGGGCCACACACAGAGCAAACCGGTGCGTGCACGATCGACGGGGCGCCGTAGCACGAACCATGCATTCCGTTTCAGAGCAGGAACATGCTTACTCTGAAATGGTATCGCGGGCTTGCGAAGATGATCCAGGGAAACTAACAGATCAGCAGTATCGGCTGCGTTGACGAAGCACGGGAGGCGCAGGTCCTCCGCCCACGTCTGCACCTTTACGGCCGCGGCGAGAGCTGTCATTGCTTCTATCTCCGTGCCGGCTTTTTAGACCAGAGGGAGATGGTGACAATGGCGGCACAGGCTATGAGCGCCGGTAACGAATGATCCAGGAAGGCGAAATACGCGAGCTCCAGCAGCTGTGTCGGCGAAGTATTCCACGAGTTCTCGTGACGATGATCCAGGATCGCTCTGTCATCGGGGCGACACCACGGATCTTTACTGAAACACGGTTCAAACATGTGATGGGGTGCAAGATAGATATGATCGCGATGTTTGTATGCCCAACGCCCGAACATCATGGGCCCCGTTGTTTCCATGACATATTCTAGAATAGAGCCGAAGTCTTCTGGCCTACGTGTATCCGCTATGATGGTGTGCAGTAGTTTCAACAGAAGGGAATGATGCGGAGTGACCCACATGACCGCATTGTTCGCATAGAGGGCTGAGTGGGCTGCCTCTGATACGACGAGAGTAGCTGTGGGATCAATGGCAGCCTCACGCAAAGGGCGCAGGGGTTTCATATCGGTATCCAGGCTGAGGCCACCGTATTTATAGAGCAGAACATAGCGGCCAAAGTCCACCTTGGAAATCATCTTGGGAAAGCGATCATAGCAGGCCAGGAAAATAGGTCCAAGTTCGGCACATTCCGCTCGCAATTGTGTATCATCCCATGTCCGAAATTCAAACTCGGGATTCATGCGACGGAGATCAGCTGCATAGTCTGTGAAAGGCGCGGGCAGATGATCCCAACCCTGCATCCAGATTTGATGAACAATGCGCGGTAGTCGCCTGGACATTTAATACCCTTGTTAGCCCCTGCGATTAGAAGCTCGCGAAACCGGTGGGCTCCATACCGTCAAAGGCGAACATCGTGTTGCCCACGAGCGCACCACCGTTCTGGGCAAACTCGGGGCTAAACGGCTGCTGCTGGCCGGCCAGCGGCGTGCTCGCAGGGGCTGCGCGACCGCCCGCTACATCCGAGATCTGCATGCTGGGCATGGCAGAGTCACCGCGAGGCTGGTGGAACATCTGTTCGGGGTGGCGTAGGTTCTCAGGAGTCGGTACGGGGCCGTAGCTCTCGTGACCAACACCTTCGGGCTGCGGCCCCACGCTACGACGCTGCAGAGGCTCGGGTGCGCGCATCTCGGCCCCCGTCTGACCTGCGACGGAGGGGTAGACTGTCCCGGGTGCGGGAGGCTCAGAGCGCATAGGGCCGGCAGTTGGTGCAGAATTCTGCGCAGGCGCCGGCACAGCGGGCTTCTCGGGGCTCGCGGCCAGATCTTTCATTCCCGCCGTCGCAGCAGGTACAACGCCAGCGGCCTGGAGGCGTCGCGTGCCCCCCGTGATGCGACGGCCGGACTTGGACCACCACTGGTAGGCGAAGAAACCGACCACAAGAAGCACCACCAGACCAATAACCAGTGACGAGTCCATAGGTTCTAACGCTGCCGGGCTTTTTGATTCTCTGCACTACGCGCACCGCCGCCCCGTCCTCGCTCCCCCTTCCCGCAGCCACAGTGAAAAATCCGCTACGTTTCTTAGAATGACCACACCGTCTGCGCCCGCACCTCCCGCATCTCAGGTCGCGCCGTGGTTTGCTGTGATGTGCTGCCGGAGTGTAGCCGCCGCCATACCCGTAGAGAAGGCCGCGGAGATGGTTGTTCGGGAGGTGGTTGCGGTTGTCCAGGATGTGTCTGCTGCCGTCCAGGATGTGTCGGCGGTCGTTGTAACTGTGTCTGAAGAGGTTGCTGCAGTGGCTGCTGTTTTGCAGGAGATATCGGATGCGGTTGCTGCCACCCAGCCGGAAGCCACCCCTGCAGTTGATCCTGCCCCTCTTGCCAGCGAGCCACCCAAGTCGTCTCCTCCGCTAGACACTGTGTCGGAGGAGCCCAAATCTCAGGGCGCGGAGTCCACTGCGTAGGTCCTGTTAGTTCCCACGCGGTGAAAGTCTGCGTTGAGGATGACCATTCTCCCAGAAATCCCGGCCACATGAATGTCGTGATTTCTGTGAGTTCTGCATGGGGTGGACAATCACGAGGTTTCTCAGAAAAGGTAACCTCCATCTGACAGATTACCACGGTGTGCTCTTAGCCTCTCGCGCCTCGGAGCTGGCAAATATGACACACGCCGTGCAGATTGCTACGGATTGTACGATGGTCCAAGTAGTGATTCTTCCTCAATCGGCCGATGAGGCGCGTACTCTTAAGACGACAGCACTGGCTCCTGGTGGATCCGCGACGGGTGACACGGTTGCCAAGATGCTCCGCAAGAAGAAGGCTGCGGAGCTCATTGGCACCTGGAAGTTCAAGAGTGGCGGTGGCAGTGGAACGCTACAACTGTGGGGATGGCGTGACGGCAAAGCAGGTACAGAGAACAAACAGGAGCTGCCCCCGCCTCACGATGAGGTGCTGCTCTTTGGGGACGCAGTTGTGGTACTTGTGACTGCGACAGGAGCACAGGACTTTACGGCAGAAAAGTGGGCCGTGTTTTACGAGGAGGCATTCGGCGGATTTGAGGATCTTGGTGACAAGGAGGCCGATGATGAGGATGCGGAGGAGGATGCGGAGGAGGATGATGAGGAAGCGGATGGCGATGCAGAGGAGGAAGATGAAGAAGAGGAGGATGAGGATGAGGAAGCCGAAGAGGCTGACGAAGAGGCTGAGGAGGCAGAAGAGGAGGAAGCAGAGGAGGAAGATGGCGATTGTTACGAGGAGGGTGATGAAGGCGGTGGTGGAAAGCGCAGATCTGCACGGCGCCGGACAGCAACTGACAATGAATATCGTCGTGTGGAGATGGGGTTGCGGGCGCGTGTAAAGCTACCTGTGACGCCAAGCAAGCGCGCGCCGCGTTGGCAGACAGCGCCTGAGTTGGAGGCGGAAGAGTATTGATCTGTGGTCGCTCTTGTGACTTTTTCGCTTCGCTCCAAACGGTCACAAAGTCGCTCTTGTGACTTTTTCGCTTCGCTCCAAACGGTCACAAGAGCTTCACCAAACTTGACCCCGCACCTTATTTTTAATACCACTGGGTACAATGGCTCTACGTCAGCGCACGACTGCTGTAATTGACAAGAGGATGGGGCAGCTTCTGGACCCCGACCAGCGCCGTGATCTGGAACGCGGCATCTATAATGCCGCGCTAGAGGATGCTTCCCGTCGCGGCATCCGCCGTCACTGGGAAAATCCTGAATTCCAGGAGATCTACAAGGTCATCGCGCGTCGGTGTTTGGTCAACCTGGACCCCGAGGCATATGTCCACAACACACGCCTCATTCAGCGCCTACAGGAGGGCGAGTTCCCTCCGCACCGTGTTCCCTTCATGACCGCACGGGAGCTCTATCCAGAGTGCTGGCAGGAGCTCGCGGATGAGCAGCTCAAGCGGGAGACGACTATGCTGGAGGGATCTAATGAGGAGGGGTCGGGCATGTACACCTGCAAGCGCTGTAACAAGAACCGTACCCGTTACTGGGAGATGCAGACGCGCTCGGCGGATGAGCCGATGACAATCTTCATTCGGTGCCTGAATTGTGGAAAGGAGTGGAGGCAATAAGCCTGACAGGCGAGTATTGCCGCAACGACGACAACGCAAAGGAGTGGAGGCAATAAGCCTGACAGGCGAGTATTGCCGCAACGACGACAACGCAAAGGAGTGGAGGCAATAAGCCTGACAGGCGAGTATTGCCGCAACGACGACGCAAAGGAGTGGAGGCAATAAGCCTGACAGGCGAGTATTGCCGCAACGACGACGCAAAGGAGTGGAGGCAAGCCTGAAAGGCGCACCCCCCCGCGGCAAGATACAAATGTCCTTTCCGACGCCGCAAGTAAGGGACAACATGCTTGTGCGGCTGGCAACCTACAATGTAAAAGCCTTCCCATGGTTATCGCCGCCTATTCGTGCAATTGTCCAGTGGATTACCAGTCAAAGCAGCGCCGATATTGTAGCTCTCCAAGAGATCTGGTGTCGTCACACCGTCTGGGCTGCTGCTTTTGCGGCCGCCGGCTGGGTCTTTATTCGCCCTGCCCGAGAACACCAGACCACCGGTATTTTTGGTTCAGGTCTCGCCATTGCCTGGCGACGGGGTTCGTGGAAGCTTACAGATGCACGCTTCTATCCCTATCTGTCGGCCATTGGCCTGGACGGACTCGTGACGAAGGGATGGTTTCGCGTGGAACTAACAGATCCCAGCGGTGCGCCTCTGCGGCTGATCAACACACACATGCAGTCCGACTACGAAGTGTTTGATGAGTTGTGGCGGCCCATTGCAGAGCCCGTGCGCATGGCGCAGGCGCATCAGATGACCGAAGTGGAGGGGCGACAGCCGCCGATGCCAACGCTGATGGTGGGTGACATGAACACGGAACAGTGTTGGTTTCAGGGGTGCACCTGGTTAACCGCACACGCCGGGCCGACATTTCCTGGAACGGGCCAGATTCTGGATCACTGTGCTGCACCGGTGACTCTCGGATGGCGCCTGCTGGGGCACCGCGTATGTCGCGAATGCGGTGACCTGAGCGATCACTGGCCGGTCATCTGGTGGCTGGAGCGCTAGATCTTCTCGTTGCTGTTGCTGCTGCTGCTGATAGCATGCACCTCTGTGTCGCTATCTTCTTCCTCTGGCACTGCATCAGGTACTCCAAGGGTATCTGCTGCGTGCGTGCCGTCATTGCTACTGACATCGGTTACGTGAATGACGACACCCTCATCAACTGACAGAAGCCCTCCTGTAAGTCCTGGCAGTGCCACGGGTCCATTGATTTTACTGGACGCTTCCGCGAGTTTGCGACGCATCTCGCTGACGACTCCACTGCCCGCTACCTTGGCGATCTCGGCCTGACGCGCGGCGGTAATAGCATCTGGGTCACGCGGTGCGGCGGCCGCGGCTGCCGCCTTGGCCCCCGTTGCCGACGCTGCCGTTACGCGCCCTGCTGCAACCGCACCTATAGCTTCTCGGGTGGCTTTCTCGGCATGGCGCTGGATATCCCGACGCAGCTCTTCTTTGATCGACGGCAGCGTGGAGTTCTCAATCACACGGGCAATGCGCGGCTCCAGATCATCCAGCACGATCTGCTTGAGTGTGCCCTTCTTCTGGTGAATCATCAGCGCTGCATCACGGGCGACCTCCTTGAGCCGACTGTTGGTATCCACAAAGATGTGCGTGGTGTCAATGTCACCCACGATTTCGGGCTTCTTGACGTTCGGATACTGCTTGAACTCGGTGCGACAGGCGGCGATTACACTGTCGGGAATCGTGGGGCTCTGCTCAATCAGGCGATCCAGCTCTGTGCGGCAGATCTTAAGGAAGGTCATGCAGTCCGTGCGTTCGTTGGGGTGGAGTGACAGCTCAATGGTGATGAGGCGCTGGAATTTGCCCCAAAGAACTGCGGATCCCTTGTGAGCCTCCGAACCGCTGGCGTAACCCAGCCGCTGCGCAATCGTGCTGATGATGCCTGTGGCAATAGAAAGACCACCCAGGCCAAGCTGTGCATATTTCTTATGTTCTGGATCTGACAACACAGAATCAAGTGCAAAATTCGCGGCGCCGGTAATTGTACTCAGAATGATCACTGGAAACATGAAGCTCATGTCCTTCGTGTGGAACTGACGACTGGTCTTCTCGTGCATCCAACGGTAACAGATTGCGGTGTCGGCCCATTTGGCCATGAGGAGCTCTATTTCCCGGGTCCAGCCGTTGTGAAACTTGCGCTTGGCGGGCGGCAGCGGCTGCGCGCCGGCCTGGTCGCGTTTGGAGGGCGTTGCTGCGGTGGGGGCGTCAGCCTTTGCGGGGCTCCCGGCAAGCATCTCTGTTTTGGGCGGCGGGAATTTGAACGCAGAGAGTAGAAAGATGGCTTCAGGTACACGTGGTGCAGTACAGGGCTACCGAAGCCCAGTGGAATACGGTATACCGCCTGGTGCGGTGGTGACACCTGGCACCAATGCGGCGATTTATCAAGAGGAGGCTCGTGCTGCGTTTGCCGCCGACGAGCAGCTGCGAATAGATATTATGGCCGCATTCCCCCGTATGCACGGTGGTGCCCGTGGTTACAAGCAGCGTGGAGGCAACTTGAATGACATCAAGAATGCCATCATTGCCGGTGCATCACAAATTGTAGCTGCTAGTCGCAGTGGTGCAGTGGTATTAGGCAGTCTTGCTGGGAGAGGTGCTTCTGCTATTGCCGGCAGTTTTCGCGGGACACAGACAGCAGCAGCTATTAAGGAGCGGATAGTTACTGCTATTGATACTGCTGCAAATACAAGAGGTGCCATGAATGCCCGTGCTGCCGAATTTATTCATCGTGCGAATTTTCAAACTGTTCTATCGGCAGTGGCCGGACTAACATTAATTGCAAGCATGTACGGTATGGGCCCGCCGTATGATTCTATGCTATTAAAATTATGCAATGTAATTCTTTCTGTAGTGCCTAAACCTGAAACTATTCTGAGTGCGCTAACAACGGGTGGTTTCTCATCACAAACAATGGCTGCAGTAGGAGAGGTAGCACTGAGAGGTGGCGCTGCCACAGTAACGTATTATGCGCTACGACTTGCGGGTAATATACTACGCGGAAGTGCAGGTGTAGCTGGAAGTGTTGGACGTGCAGTCATAGATCGTTCTTCTAAGGAATATATACATGCAAAGGCATACGTTGACGATCGCGTAAATCAACTGACAGCAGCACTAGTAGATCGCATTAGAGGTGAGGAGGCAGCAGCCAAGATTGCAGAGGAAATTGTTGATAAGGCTGGTGCTGTAGGGGCTGCCGTTGCTGCTGGCAAAGCTCTGCCTGAACTGCCAAATCCTGAAGCTGGTCAGCCTGGTTTTATCGGCCCGCTAACTAAAGAACAGATGGCTGCTGTTGAGGCAGCACTCGCCGCTCCTGTTAACAAGGAAGCACCTGAGCTAGCTGCTGCTGTAATTCAAGGTGCAGCTCCTGATGCTGCACCTGGTGCTGGTGGTGGCGGTGCCGGTGCCGGTGATGGTGATGGGGAAACGCGTCAGGCTGGTGGCAGCCGGCGTCGGCACTCAACTCGCCGTCACCACCGTCGCTCCCGTCGCTCCACTCACCGTCGCTCCGCTCACCGTAAGGGTTCCCGTAAGAGTCACCGCTCCCGTCGTCATCACTGAGCCAACAGCGGTAGATCCCGTGTGACGACACCGCCATCCGCCCGCGGCATCTCCAGCCGCAGAACCATGGTCTGAGGCTGCGGAGCCACAACGCCAGCGGCATGAGGTAACCGTCGTTCTACACAGAGACCCACGAGCTCCACTACGAATAGTAGAGCCAGCGCCGGCAACGCGTTCCACATTCCAATGAAGAGGCGCCGCGTCCAGTCCTCCGTAACACGTACACGTTCATCCCATTGAGCCGACAGAGACGCGATCTCGGTCGGCCCAATGCGCGCACAGTCGCCCGCTTGAGTTCCCAGGCACCGACGGGTCACGCTCGGCAGCTCATCACTCGGCCACCAGGCGTAACTCATCATCTCGCCGAACCACTCGCGCACCAGAGCCCTCTCAGCGTCTGTCGTCGCCACCCGCAGCGACGCATTGAATATCCGCTCCTGTGCAGTCATCAACTCGGCAACCCCCGTAGCCGCCATGAGCTCCCGCACGCGCGACTCACGGGCGCCCACGTGACCCAGACAGGCCGCCCACAGCTCACCGACCAGCAAACTCTCCACCAGACGGCAGAGCCACGGATCCGCTGTGAGTTGTCGTGCGGCATCGCCAGCCGTACGGAGCAGCCCGGCGATTCGCAAATCCCGTGGATCCGACACATTGTGGAGCTGTGTCAGTGCTCGTGTCCAGGCCGGAAACGGACCATCCGCCACTCTCTCCTGTGTTACATTCCACCAATCCCATACATGCGTGGGACCCGCAATGCGGAGGACATGACTCCACGCAAGTTGTACCCGCAGTTCTCGGAGCCAGCGGTGTTCCAGTGTATCCAGTGTGTCCTGGCGGGCCTTACAGTCCTTGCTCATCATGGTTGTCAGGCACAGTTGGCTTCGTGCGCGGTCTACTGCCACCGCCGATGCATTCACACGTACATCCCAGGTGAGCCAGAGCTCGCGTGCCTCGGGCTCACTCTGGAGCGCCCCCACGACATCTACGTGACTCAGCAGCCAACCGATCTCGGCTTCGCGGAAAGCCGACCACGACTTCTCGTGCTCCGCCACTGCCTTCCGCAGAGCCGGTACGGAGTGAATGGAGGGGTGGCGTGCCGTCTCGCGCACTGCTGCACGGACAACAGCGCGCGGCAGACCCGTAAAGGTCGCGGGTCGCCAGAAGAACGAACGCACGGACTCGCCGGCAGATTCCCGCCACACCGCCATCGTGAGAGACATGCCACCGAAGAGAGTCGGTGCCGCACCATAGTCATCCGCATGGAGCCACCCTTGCATCGTCATCGCCGCAACGAGGCCCCAGAGAAATATGCGAATTCCGATCATCGTACTCACGCGGTGGGCGCGCGCCACACCGCCATTCACGTTTTGCCCGCAGGTAACAGAGGACACCATGATACAACTCGTACTCATAGGCGTTATTGTCGGCCTGCTGTTGGCCATGTTCTGGCAGCGGCGCAGTGGCGGCACAAAGGAGACCTTCGTGGGCCGCATGCCGCAACCGACAACGGATGAACCCGATCTTCGCTTCTTGGCACAGGATTCCGCTGGTCCCGCCGGCCTGCATCCACCACCCACGGCCGGCGAAGGCGGCGAGGATGACCCACGGGATCTCCCCTGGATTGCCAGCTGGAGTCCCGCAGACGCCGAGGCGCGGCGGGGTCAAAACTGTCTCGTGCACTCAGAGGAGCCGGGTCCCGATGGCACCGTCGTTCAGGTCGTGAGCAAGTCCTGTGAGGGCGGAATGGCGCACACGCGTGCCGGTGACCGCATTGTCATTCCTGACAATATTCCCTATGCTCTGCGTCACGAGACCATTCAACACGAACGGATTCATATCTCGCAGCGCCGGCATCCCGAACCGTGGAACAATTTCTATCAGCGGTCCTGGGGGTTCGCGTTCCATTCTGGCCCGCCCGCCGACATGCCCGCGGCCATCGTTGAATCGCGCCGCGGCAATCCTGACACCTGGGATCCAGATATGGGCGGTCCGTGGCCGTGCTGGAACGGACGCTGGTGGCCCGTGCCGGTATTCAAGAACCCACGCGATCCCCGCCTCCGCGATGCGGTCACGGTCTGGTACGATGGATGGCGCCGCGAGGCCCGCGAGTTTGCTCCCGAGGCCTGGACACAATTCTTCGGAACACCCAGCCAGAACGAACATCCCCATGAGCTCGCCGCCGTCATGATTGTGGGCGAGGACACGGGTTCTGAAGCGGGCCGGCGTCTCTGGTCATGGTGGCGCAACACGCAGACATTTCTCCTGCAAAAATAGGGATGAAGATCCAGCTCGCCGAACCCGCGGCAGCCATGGTCTTGTTTGTGACGTCGCCGACAACCGTAAGTGATGAGAGCGACACGGAGAGCGTGCGGATACCCTTTGCGCTCTCACCACTGGATTCCTGCCGCGGCGGCGGCGGAGGCCGGAAACACTGCCGTCAAAATCGCCGTCGCAAAGTAAGGGATGTCAAGGCGAACTCGCCGCCGCGGCACAGGCAAAGCCGCCATAATGTGTGATCTCGCGGATAATTTTTACGGAGTCCAAAATGGTCGCTATCTCCGCGATTTGGCGATACCGCCTACCGAGACACGCGTAACACAGGCGTACTTTATTCGGGAGGTGGTAGATCGGGAGGTCAATACGATCATTCGGCGAGAGGCCACGAAACCAGGACCCGTGGCTGATTTTCTGGCCGCCTGGCGCATCGCCGAAGGAGAGCGTGTGCCACCGGGATTAACGCCTCTACTGCAGCTCATGCTAGCGCTTCAAGGGCCGCGTGATGTGGCTGCACGTATCGGTTGGATGAATCGGTACGGTATCGCTGCACCGTTGGCCATCTACATTCAGGGCGATCCCCGCAATCATGAACGATGCCGTGTCTTCATTGAGGAGGGCCAACCCCGTATCGGTATTCCTGAATACTGGGAGTGGCCCGAGTACAAGGCGCATCGTCAGGCCTACGCGGTCTACGTGAAACGTGTCGCGCATACTCTGGGTCTACCTCAGCTCCTAGCCGGTTACGGCGCCGAACGCGAATTCGCTCATGTCTATCCATCGGCCCTGGAGCGGCGCACGCGGATTGATATGTTGACCTGGAAAGAACTCTGTTCCGCCTATCCGCAGATAGACTGGGCCGCCATGATGGAAGCCTGGGGACTCGGCCCCGAAGAGCGCGCCGCAGTCAAGTACAATATCACGTCACACCCGTACTTACATCACCTCCAAGCACGTCTGGCTCGCTGGAGCCCGCAGCGGTGGGCCGGCTGGTTCGCGCTCATCGTGGCCCAGTGGATCGCCGGCTGTTCGCCCCACGGGCCGCTCCGCGAAGCCTGGTTTGCGTACAACCGTCGGTTTCTGCAGGGCATGACAGCGGACGATGAGTCGGCGACCCTGCGTATGGCGATCCTGCGAACGATGATGCCCAACCGACTCGGCAAACTCTGGGTCCGTGAGTTCTGCAGCCCCTCTCTCAAACGCACTGTGGGGGCTATGGTGGAACGCATTCGGGCTGCCGCAATCGCGACTGTCGGCCGCACATCCTGGCTGGCGCCCTCAACACGTGCCGCCGCACAGCGGAAGCTGCGGGCCATGGATATTGAAGTGGGCTGGCCCGATCCGCGGACCTGGAAGACCTATGAAACTGCCTGCACGCTGAGCCGCACGAACGCACTCCACAATCTCATGGCGATTGCAGCGGCCTCCACGGACCAAAACATCGGCACGCTGCGGAATGGCTGTCAGTCACCGCTGGGCGACAATTGGGGTCGGCCTGTGTACGAAGTCAACGCGTTTTACTATCCCGATGAGAACCGTTTCCTGCTCCCCGCAGCCATCCTTCGTCCTCCTTTCTACGACTCTGCCAAATCCATTGCATGGAACTATGGCGGCATTGGTGCAACGATCGGTCACGAACTATGCCATGCTTTTGATTCCGAGGGGCGCAACTACGATGAGCGCGGCAACCGACGGAACTGGTGGACCACAGCGGATGACCGTGAGTACAAGCGTCGTGCCGCGCGCGTGGTGCGCCTGTATGAGAGCCGTCTGTATCGCGGTATGGAGGTTGATGGTGACCTGACTCTGATTGAAAATATTGCGGATCTGGGTGGTCTGGAGTTCGCCATGGCGGGCCTGCGCTCGGCACTCGGGCGGCGTCCAACGCAGTCTGAGTTACGAGAGTTCTTTGAGTCCTACGCGATTTCCTGGCGATCAAAAGATCGGCGGAAGCGTGCGGCTGAGCTGCTGGCAACGGATTTTCATGCACCACCGATGCTGCGCGTCAATCACGCGGTCCGACAGCTGGATGAATGGTACGAGGCCTTCGGTATCTCTGCAGAGTGTGCGGAGTACATTGCACCGGCGCACCGTATCCATTTTTTCACTTGAGGTAAAGGTGAAGGGCTGTGTACACCCTACCGCTACAGGTACGATGCCTGCTACACTGATTGCCTACGACGGATCTGGTTCCACGGTGAACCATGCGTTCTACCACGATGAGACGCAGCGGATTGTGGCTGCGCTACCGAAAGACAGTCAGATTCTATTCTGGGATACGGCAGGGCACGTGATTTCGCATGCTCGCCTCGCTGAGATTAACCGGAAGCGTGAGGGCGGCGGGGGTACGGTTCCCGCGGCTATCGCCGATCACGTGGCCCGCACGGGTTTCTCTGGCGACCTGATCATCATTACAGATGGTCAGGTCGGCAGCATTGATGGCGTTGCCGCGCGCCTCAAGGGCACCACCAGATTCAACAGCGTAACGGCACACCTCATCAATACCGGTGGCGAAGTTAACATGTCTGTGACCTGCCCCTTCACGCGGAACTCGCCGCACACAGTCTATCTCTACGATCAGACGAAGGAGAAACGTCTGGCCACCTCTGTCACTGCAGAGGATCTGGCAATCGTGGGTCGCCTGCGTGAGATCAACACCGTGGCCGACTACGAGGCCGCTGCAGCCTCGCTGGAAAAGGCAGTGATCGCCGCGACGATGGGCACCACGGGTGACCCCGCTCTCCGTGATGCACTTCTGGCCATGAAGGCTCGCATCATGCGAGCCGAGGCGCGGGCCAAGGGCGACTCTGATACGGTACGCGCGCTGACTGCTGCGCTTTCCGAGAAGAACATGGGTCGCGCGGTCTCTCTTGCCCACACGCTGACCCGCGAGTACTACGGCACGGATACAGAGGATCCCGACGCGAAGACCTGGAGCGCACGCATCTCGCGCCTGATCTCTATGACAGAGGGGGCACTCCGCGGGACCTTTGATCTCAGCGGCATCTCGGCGGCCATTCGCGGCGACCGCGCGCGGCGGGCGCCTCTGGCACAGGCAGCGCCTGCAGAGGCGGCTCCTCTGAGTGCTGCTGACACAGCGGCGTTCGAGTGTCCCATCACCTGCGATGTAGAGACCGATGTGGCTCTCCTCGTCGCCGACGGTGAGCCGCTCCTCACCGATGTGGACAAGGACATCGCAAACAATCTCTACGACTGTCCGCTGAACCTCCTCAACTACCCTGAGCTCGTCACTGCTCTCAAGGAGCGTCTGGATCATCCCGTCAGTCTTCGCGCTCTCAAGGAGGCCTACGACACCGGTCATCCCTTTGAGATGTCTCCCATGACGCGTCGCCCCGTCGCCGCCGGTGCGATCTGTCTTGGGGCTAACGAAGAGCACTGTAAGGCAACGACCTGGACCCTCACGAACCTCTTCACGGGCGGCAAGCGTGTCGGTAATCAGGATCTCTGGTTCGCCCTCATCTGGTTGCTTGTGGAGCGTGGGGAGATTCCGTACCTGGACCCGATCCTGCCGCAGCTGCGTGCACACATGGGCTGGCGACTCCTGAATCACGAGTCCTCTGTGAGTCTAACAGGAGTCCCTGAGTTCCCCACGACTCGTGTGCCGCTGCGCACGGCGGTCTGGTACGTCTTCGCTAGCGCGGAATTCGGCATGGAACCCCGCCGTGATGTGCTGCGGGCGCATCTGCCGCATCTCGCAGCGCTCCAGTCACTCCTGGAACTCTCGGGCCTCACGGTAAGCGACGCAGTGCGCGGCCACCTGGCGCGCCTCCGCACCATGCTCTCCATTCTCTCATGGGTCAAGCGAGATCGCTACAGGCTGCCGAACCTCATCACAGCTCTGACCCAGGCCTGTGTAGAGATTGATGTGGGCGGCCTCCGCGTCCAGTACGAGCGTACGGCGCAGTTCATCCCGATTGACGGTGCTGCCTCTGAGGAGCAGGTAGCGCGGGTACGGGAGCTCCTGCCCGAGGCAGGGCGTACTCTCTCTGTAGCCGAGCTCGTGGGCCTTGCCGCTCTTGTAGATCCCTCCAAGTCTGCTGGTGACATCGTGCTGCCGATCTCATGGACTCCGCCTCCTCTGGCACCAGCAGCCCTGTCATGGCCAGGCTACGGGCTGCGTGAGATCCCCGTGTCACCCGTGCGGATCTGCGAGGCGACTTGCCGGCCGTACTATCATCCCCGTCCTGCCGAGACGTGGGTAACTGCGGCGGAGAAGCACTATGGTGTCTCCCACACTCAGATGCTCTCTGCGAACGAGGCCTACATCAACTTCGTGCTCAAGTACCGTCAGTACCCCACACGTGACGAGCTTCTGACCTACCTCTACAACCGACAGATTCTCCACGGCGGTCGTGCCTCGCTGCCCCATCAGGCCACACAGTTCGTAGATGAGGCGCTTGCCGAGAACGCCGAGCTGGTGGCTGCGCTGCCCGCGGCTGAATTCGCACGGAGGGCCGAGGCGAGCCGCAAGATAGAGGATCGCATCGTGCTGGAGAGTGCGGCGTAAATCAAAACAGAGATGGGTGGAATACATTAAGGAGTGCGTCTCCTTTTGGCGTTTACAGCACCATCAGATCGGCCAGCCGCCAGTACTCGTACTCGCCATCCGGCAGTGGGCGCTTAAGAATGAACGGCAGGCGCTTAGCCTCCAGCTCCGCCCGCGCAATTTCATAGACATCCGTGAGATACTCGGGGACGTCAATGAAGGGCGGAGCACCCCGCGCCAACTGGGCCGCGCGCAGTGACAGCA
>Ga0214917_10000641_pt1 | contig 45393 bp, 54 predicted proteins | sample LL_1208_BB_MetaG_FD_177983 | JGI IMG/M metagenome (GOLD analysis project Ga0214917, IMG submission 177983) | Freshwater microbial communities from Lake Lanier, Atlanta, Georgia, United States - LL_1208_BB | ecosystem: Environmental > Aquatic > Freshwater > Lake | place: USA: Georgia | collected... | reverse complement strand
TGCGTTACCATTGACTTGAAAGGTAGAGCCTATTGTGGTAGTTCCTATTCCTAATAATCCATCTGAAGTTAATCGCATACGTTCTGTTACATTTCCCCCACTATTACGTGTAGCAAATGTAAAACCCATTGAGCCAGTACCAGTATTTAATCCTGAAATAGTACCAATTCCAGTACCACCACCACCACCAGTAGCAACAAATAATAAGGTTGCAGCAATATTGCTTGATGTACTTGTATTTGAAATTCTCATTGTCTGTCCACTTGTCAAAGTGTTTGATGTAACATATCCAGTATTTACTACGTTAGTAACATCAAATTGAGAACCCGGAGTTGTCGTTCCAATTCCAACCCCATCACTTGTTATTCTCATTTTTTCAGTAGCAGCATTAGCCGCACTACCACTACTTCCCGCAGCACTCGTATAGAATGTTATAGGACCACCTGCTCCTGTACCAGTTCCAGCACCACCACGAATACGAAACTCCGCACCAGCGATATTTGTTCCGCTACCGCCAGTACCACTTAAAATAGCAGTAGAAGGTGTTGCATTAACATCTCCATTACCTAAAAAAGTAATAGTTCCATTATCAAAAAGTAAACTATTACCTACCGCAGTTGAACTTGTAAATTTAGGAATATAATTAGTACCACCACTTCCCGTAATATACCCACCACCAGTTATTAAAGCTGCAACTGAATCAATACCTTTTTGTCTCCAAGCTCTTGTGCTTAAAAGTAAGGTATCAGCGGCAATTGTTCCTGAAGTAGTAAAGGTGCCACCTGTAATACCTGTGGCAGAACTTGTTGCTACCGATGTTACTGTACCAACATTATATGTTCTATTTGCTGATAAATCCTGAGAAGTACCATTTATAGTTATTGTCCGTGTTTGGGGAACATACGTCGCTGCGGCGGTATTGCTTCTCAAATAGGGAGAAAGCATACTTGCCGTATCTGAGATATTAAGTTTTAAATTAATACGATTACTCAAAGAAGCGGTGTCTACTTTACGCAGATAAGGCGATAGCATAGAGGCAGTATCTGATGGCCCAATCTTACTATTAAAAGTTGACCAGTTAGCAGAAGATAATTTACCTGTATTGGTTGCTGAAGCTACTGGTAAATTGAAAGTATGTGTGTCTGTTAGGGAAGATATATTAAAGTCAGTACCACTTGTTCCCGTAGTTAAATACTGAACCTGTGTTGTTAAGCTATTTAAAGCGGTGATACCTGTTGTAAATGTGGTAATAACTTGACAAAGGGTGTTATCTTGTGTATGAAGGGTGATTGTTCTTCCGTCATTATTTACATAGACTCTTATTGCTAAGCGGTCTGTGAGTGTCAGGGAAGTCGAGGGTACGGCAAGAGAAGTAAGATAAACGTCAACAGCCGTTCCTCCTGTAATTACCTCCGGATTTCCAGAATTAGAAGCGATAAGGGTAAAAGTACTTCCGTCATATTTGTATAATTCAACATAATAACTAGGACTTCCCCCACTTGATGAAGAACTAAAATACATTTCAAAGTTCCAGTTACCTATCGGTATATTTAACAAAGCAGGATCTCCCGCATTGGTAATAAATTCAGCAATGTACCCAGATGTTCCCCTTGAAAAGTTAGCCGCTGATCCGATGACAGCCGTTCTGTTCATTTGATAGTACGTATTACCTCCAAAGGTTCCCTGATTAGTTCCTCCGTTTAGATAATAGCTAACAGAACTTCCCCCGCCTCCACCTCCCCCACCGGGGAAATTAGCAAGGGTTCCGTCTCCTCTGATATACTGAGAAGCTAAACCTGCTCCTGTTACAGCAAGGGTTCCGGTAGTTGTGACAGGACTTCCCGAAACATTAAAAGCAGCAGGCATTGTTAGTGATACACTCTTAACCGTTCCCCCCGCATCCGCACTTCTAATAGCGGCAGCGGTATCGGCTAATATTTTCTTAGTTACGTAGCCGAGGGAATTCGTGGCAGTCAGGGAGTCTTTACGTCTTAGGTAATAATTAGAAAGGGTAGCCGAGTCAACTCGCACCGTCTGTGAGGTCTTCCCCAGACCATACCCTACACTATTCACATAATTCTGTAGCATCGAAGCCGTATCGGAAATATTTAACTTCCCAGCAAGTCCCCCTGATACATTTGCCTTTGTAGAAATAATCGTAGTATCTATAGCAAGAGTACCTGTAGTAGTTATCGTTCCTCCAGTTATACCTGATCCATTGTTTGTGGCTACACTTGTTACTGTTCCTCCTGCATCTATTAAAGTATCGGCATAAGATATATTACCAGAAGCATCTATGCGTAGAGCTTTTGTTCCTGCTGCTTGGGGAAGTCCCGGCGCACGTATCCCCCCGCCTGCATATATTCCTCCATTTACGGTCAATAAAGAATCTGGCGATTCTGTTCCAATACCAACTTTTCCCGTAGACTTAATAATCATACGGGCATTTCCCCCACCATTCACATTATCGTAAAAACGCAAATCTCCTACTTCAAAGCCTACTGTTCCTGTTTTAATAGTCCAACTTCCGTCTGAATCTGTTTTTAGTGTGAGGGAAGATGAGGCAGAGGCACCGCTAGCAGTTCCCTCAACACTTAAGTCTCCAAATAAATTCTTTACATTAAACTGTGGTGTATTAAAAAGTATGCTATCTGCTGTATTAACTACAAATTTATTTAAGCTATCAAAGGTTAATCTGTATCCAGCACCCGTTAAAGTTCTGTTCGTAAGAAGTGTTCCGTCAATTGTATAGATGTTATTACCAGAGCCGGATGCAATCGGCAACCATTGAGTAGCTGCCGCGTTACGCAACCACAAGTTCCCCGACGCAGTAGTAATCAAAGCTCCGGGATACTGACTTATTCTCTGTGTATTAGCATTAGCAGTATCGGTAAACTGCCATACAATAAGTCTTCCCTTTAGTCCTCCCTTGCTTAATACAAGAGTAGAATCTGATCCAAGATTCTGGACCAATGGATATTGGGAGTACGACATCTTCCCCAGCACTAACAAAACAACTAATGCAAATATCTTCTTCATCATATTATATATATTTTAAATTGGGTATAGTTGGAACACCTCTCCGGCAATAGCCGCTGGATGAATAGTTAATAATCCTAAGTTCTTATTCCAAGAAAAATAACTATCTCCGTTTATATTCAAAGTGCTTTGTGGGATACCATTTCTTACAAAGAGAACATTGAATCCTATGAAGGCTGATATAGTAGCATTTGTTGCGCCTGTGGGAACAAGTGACGTAGCACTTACTTCAAAGTTGTAAGGACTTGGTATCTGAGAAGGATTAACAGGAGTGATTGTACCGCCTGTTCCTGATATCTGTTGAGCTTGTAAATTATATCCTCTGCAAAGAGAGTAAAGATAATTTGATGTTTCAACCAAAGAAGGATCAGCGGGGTTAAGGTTGTACCAGCTTTCAACTGCAAATATTTCATTAGACAATACTTGAGGTGTTTCGGGAACAACTCGTTTACCGAAGAAAGTTCCTTTCTCTACGTCAATAGTTGATAGATATTGACTGATTTTGGCGATATCAAGTATATTAGCTGTTGTTAGTGGCATCAGAAATAAAGATTTTGTGAAGTTACCATTGCCGTTGCCAAGTCATAGCAAAGTTGTGCTGAAGTAATATCGTACCCAAGCGTCACCGCATTATTTCCTGATTCTAAAAGAGTCTTTAACTTGCTCTTGTTCTGAAAATAATTATTATCTTGTAGGATAAATGATGGGTTAGAGACAGCAGCCTGACCTTGAGTTAGTGAATAATAGAAGGTCAAATTGTATAATGTGAATCCTGCGAGGGAAGTCTTGGTATACAAAGTCACACCCGACACGTTTACCCAATTAACTGTTACTGTTAAAGCGGCATCGGCAGTCAAGCAGTCTATTGAAATAGAAGTTTGTGCAAGCGGCCAAACGGTATAGTCTGTAGTAGTGTTGGTTGACTCTACCACATATTCCCCCGCATAATTAACCAAATACACTCTTCTTTCTACTACTGCTACATCTGATCCTGTAGACGTATTTGTAATTATTACGTTAGAGGGAAGTCCTGCCTGCTGTGAGGTGCTAAAATTAGGAGTTAGCGGCATCTTTTAAATGTATTAAATTGTTATTCAAAGTTACTCTTTTTTCTTATATTTTTGAAGGGTTTTAAATAGATCAAACTGCAATTCTTTAAGGAAATCGTCTGGCTTTTCTTTTGGTTTTAAATCTTTGTATTGATTGTAAAACTTGTTTAACCCATCAAGCCTACCAATTTCATATAAATAGTTCAAAACCTTCTTTTTATCTTCTGGATCTTTTAATTCACTATATAAAACATTATACCCCTCTATTTTTGCACTATCATTAACATAAGGGGCTATTCTTGCCTTTCTTGCAGCTCCTACAAATTCCTGAAGTACTCTTGTTTGGTCAACTGTTAATTGCTTGCCGTTAAGGGAAGAAGTGACGGCGGGTGGGAAAAAGTTAATGTCGTTATATTTTTTGGCATCATCATATAAAGGTCTCGCAAACATATCTTTATTAACCCTTGTGATATTAAATAGCTTTTGAATAGTTCCTCCTTGCTTTTGGATAGGCTCTCCCCATATACTAATCTTAGAAGGCGGGTACTTTCCTGTTAATTCTCTTATAAAAGAAGACCTCGTAAGCATTGAATTTTCAAGCTCTTTTAAAAAAGTATCTGCTTTTTGGGTAGTATAATTAGGGATTTTTACTCTTGATATTTGAGCAAGGGCAGCAGGATGAACTATATTGGTAAACATATTTAACGTATTAACCAAATATCTATTCGGATTGCCCGTATTTAAATACGACAATAAAGATGAAGTATTGGCAAAAACTCCTTGCTCTAGTTCCTGAAGGACATCTGTTGATAATTCCCCAAGCATAAAATCATAATAGTCTGCCTCTGTTTTTCTTTGCTCCGGAGTCATATTTTCATACTTCCTAGCAATTGCATTTCCAACCGTTCCCCATTGTCCAAACCATCTATTAGGTATTAAAAGCCCAGTCGTAACTTGTGTGGGATCTTGTCCGCTTAATACAGCATTTAATTTATCTATATTTATCGTACCCTGTCCTTCATAAAAAGCTTTACCTTCTCTTTCTCTCTTACTTTCTTCCTCATCAGAGCCAGCATTGTAAACGGCCGCCTTAACCAAGGCAATTACAACAGCCTTCATGGCTATTCCTGTTATAGAATGAGCTAGCCAATATCTTGACTCCCGAAGGGCAAGCTTAGCCTTATTTTTTTCTCCAGCTTTATTTAAGTAAAAAGCTCTTCCACCGTGAGCAAAAGATTGTAAAAGAGCTATTTCTGGGTTTACTAGATTGTAATAAGACCAAAATGCGTTAGTTGGAATTTTTATGTATGGGGAAACTGTGGTAGCCTTAACCAAATTAGCCAGTCCAGTCTCTTCTCCTTTTCCAAAAACAGTATTAAATACAGCCGATAAAGCGGTGTTTACCAAGTTGTCTTGTTGGAAGGTGGCCCTTTGTCCTTCTTTTATGATTACGTCTTTTATATAATCCGCTTTTCTAGCTGCTTCAACATCGCTTAACCCTTGTGATTTATATATCCTATATGCTTCCTCTCTTGGAAACTCTATAAATAATTTATAATCCAAATCTTTTAATCCAAAAGACTTTGCAAAAGCAGCAGCTTGCGCTCCTTCGGCAGCAAATCTTTGCGGTTTGTCACCAATATTAAGGGTTCTAGCAATAGCTTCGGCAGGGACACCTACTGTCGCCTGAATAGCTTTATCCCACGTTTGAGCAGTTGTTAATTTTTTCTTACCCGTAAAAGAAGCCCATAAATCTTTAGCGGCTTGCAATGGTTGTATCTTTTGACCGCCGACTTCTTTTTGAATATAGTCTTGCCTATTAAGCCCAGTTATTAATTGCTCAACAGATTCTTTAGTTCCAAAACCCAATTTTTTAAAGAATTCCTTTTGGGTGCCAAGAACATTATACTCTCTTTGGTATTCGGTTCCCGTTGCTTGAGCAGCAAGGGTTATTCCCCTGTCTATTAAATCATTAAATAAACCAACAGGTAATCTTAGGGTTGCTTGGTTCCAGATATTGTATATTGGGTTATTTATAAGAGCTGGGATACCAAGCGTGCTTAACTGCATAATTGAGGTTAGCCTTTTTATAATATCAGGCTTATTCCAAATAAGTTGATTAAGCTCTCTAGCAGCTTTACCTGCTTCTATTTCAGCATTTCTAAAATCCCTAAGACTTTGCTCCGTTCTATCTTCTCTAGCTTTTTCAGCCATTCTTTCAACCACATTTGTCTTTTTTACAAGCTCAATAAATCTTGCTTGCTCTTGTTCAGTCAGCTCTGGATAGCCTGTAACTTCTGCTATTATCTTTCTAAAATCATCATATTCAAGACCTCCTGATTCAATGATTTGATTAAAAGATTTTCTTACAACCTCGTCTTGTTTTTTCTTTGAAAGCTTTTCAAGCCGTTTTCTAATTCTATTAAGAACCGATTTTCCTTTCTTTTCTTTAAAGGTCTTGCGAACTTCGTCTTCAACCTGTTTTGCGGTTTCTTCGTCAATGGATTTACCTATAACATCTTTTAGATCCAAGAATATTCTTTGAATAATGACCTCAACATTTGCAACTCCTTCTTGAATGTATGTTACCGCTAGTTCCCCGACATACTCAATACCCTCCTTTGTTAAACCGCCACTACTTAATGTTAAACCTCCGCCTTTTCCTTTTTTATATTTTTCTTTTAAGGCTGCTCTTTTTTGTCTTGCTGCTTGAATTTTTGCTTCGGAAGTCCTAATTGACGGTTCTGCTTTTTTGCCTTCCAATTCCTGCTTTAAAGCATCTAATTCAGTTTTTAGAATATCAAAGGCTTCTTTCCACGACTTTTCTTTATCCTTAGAAAACTTAGCAAATTCTTCTTCCCTTTTGATATTCTCCATTATGACAATACCTAATGGAGATTTTTGATAAAAATAGTTTATAGCGGCATTAAACCTACCACCATACTGGCTTTTTTCTCCGTATTGTATTCCTACCTCGGCAAATTTCTTTGCAAGGGCTTGTTTTTCTTCTTTGGTTTTAGCCTGCTTTTCCATCTCAGCTAATCTATTTAAGGATTCTGCATAGATTAGAGAGTTTACATCTCCGTCAAATTCAAAAGAATTAGCAAGGTTCAAAGCTTCGTCAATGCCTAATTCATCAATAACCCCTTTAGCTACCAATTCTGCTTCTTTTTGACTCTTTGTCTGATACCTTAATCCCTCTCTTTCAAAGCCAATTCTTGCCTCTTCGGGGATATTCTTGGCGGTATAAAGCCTATTTAATAATGCTTTATCTTTTTCTTTTGGAACATACTCTTCTTCCCCTTCAGGCTTTGGTGGTTTTGTTGGGGGAACAGGTGGTACTACTTCTTCTTTAATTTCTTCGCCACCCTTTGCTGGAGGAGCGCCCCTTCTAGGCGGAGGTACAGCCCCTCTTTTTGCTTCTCTGATAGCTTGTTCACGCGTTGCAGCAGTCTCGGGTTCTTCTCCACCCTTTGCTTCAGCTTCTTCTGTAGTTGGTTCATATTCTTCTTTTTCAAATGATTGTTCATCGGCCATTTCCTCAACCCACTTTACAAGATCCTTCTCTGGAAGTGTATCTAACTCTTGTGAAAGAGCTAATTCCATATCCCTCTCTTTCGCGTCTTTTTCTAGTTCATTAAAATATTCATCAATAGGTAATCTTGTAACATCTTGGCCAACCCTAACTTCTATATATCCGCTTTCTGCCATTTCTTGCAAAGAATTAAGAATAGCATTTGCCCCTTTGCTAGGTATTCCGTTATTTAAATCTTGTAACGCATTTTTGATTTGCCTATTACCCATTTTTCTGCCATCAGCGCCTACTATTACATTTGGCATAAAAAATCCAAAGTCATATCCGTAAGCGTCTGCAAGACCATTAATCCTATCAAATAAATTTTTTATCTTTTCCCCTCTTTGCTCAAGCGGTACAAAATTTTTATCAATAGCCATATTACTATACGACTTATCAATAGCCTTTGCGCCTTTTACCTTAATCCTTCCTTCGGAGTCAACTCTTGTTTCAAACCCAAGTCTTTTTGCCTCAATCAATAATTCATTCCTTCTTTTAAGTCCTTCTGTAGATTTTAAACCTAGCCGACCTCTATGTTGATTATTAAACTTATAAACTTCATTAACAAGTTTATTTACTTCAGTTTGCTTTCCTTCTGGAGCAGCGTACTTCTTAAGTCTTTTTTCTACTTCTTTTTGCGCAGCTTCAGTTTTACTTTTTTGGGTAGCTGCAAGCCTTTCGACTGGCGATTCCACTCCTCTACGTTCACCCCCTTCTTCTCCAATTCTTTCTTGTGTAGGTTGAAGTACGCCCTCTGGGCTTGGCTCTGGTATGGCATATTCTTTTGTTTTAATTTCTTCTTCTGTTATGGGTGTTGCGGGAACTTGTGGTGCCGCTTCTTCCCCGACTTGTTCTTTATATTTACCCGCCTTAATATCTTCAACTACTTTATCAAGTAGAACAGCTTCTGGAACTCCTTGAGGATAAAGACTATTTAATGTTTTAGCAACAGAGACGGCCTCTTCTGGAGTGTTAAATTCTAAATTAGCTATCACTCCTATGTCACCAGTTCCCTGAACATTCAATAAAGTCTTATCCTTGTAATCGTTTACCCTGTATTTATCATTTTCAAAATAAACATTAGATCCTGTTCCTAATTGTCTAATAGGTTCAATAGGTGTTGCGGGAACTTGTGGTGCTACTTCTTCCGCAACAACTTCGGCTTTAACCTCTGGCGCTACTTCTTCTTTGACTTCAACTGCGGGAACCTCTGGAACAACTTTCGTTTCTACAATTTCTTCAACTGCGGGAGTAGTAGGTAGTGCTGATGGAGCGGGGGCGCCTTCGGCTCTTGCCTTAAATTCTTGCTCCTGATTTTCTAAGGTTTGCGCTTCTTGCTCTTTACCTTGCTGTCTTAAAATCTTCGCTTGCGCTCCCATTGCGTTAAGCAAAAAACCGACGCCAAATCCTATTCCCCCCGATTCTGTAAGTCCTTCAAATATGTTTTGATTGACATTGTAAATATCTTGCGCTGTCTTGTTAGCATATATTTGTTGCAATACCTCTGTAGTCGCTTCTTCCAAACCACCAGTTATTCCCGCAACACCCTTAGTTTTTATGTAATCTACAACCCCACCGTTTGTAGCATTATTAAATCTTTTGAAGAATTGCATTACGGGTATCTTCTCTAAGACCGAACCTACTGCTGCATTTTTATAAAACGCCTCAAAGGCTTGTTCGTCTGTTGCTCCCGCCTGTTTTGCTCTTTCAAATTCAGATTGACCTACCGTAAGACCTGCACTAATAGATGCAGGAGTAGCTAACTCTTTTGTAAGTTCTTTGACACCTCTTAATGTTGGTGCAGCCTTCGCTGCTATTTTACCCGCAACAGTTGTGGCTGTCTTGGGAATTACTTGTTCTGCTATTGCAGCACCTCTTCCCCCAGCACCCACACCTCCTGTTAATACTAATGAACCTACTTGACCTAATGCTTGCCCAAATTGGTCTGATAAACTATTTTTAAATTCTGGATCTTGTGGAGCTACTTCATCTATGGCGTTATTAAACCAATTACCAAATCTCATTAACGCATCACTAACTGGCCCTTCTTTTACTTTACCGCCTGTCATTGCAGACGTACCCATTTCCACAAGCGTTCCTAATCCTTTTACAGGATTGCCAATAAGATTTTTATAAAACCCTCTATCTAATGATGATACTAAATTAGAAACATAACTTTGCCCCTCATCTGTTACTTTTGCACCAGCAACTTGCTTTGGTATTTTAACCTCTTCTTCTCTTAACTGCTTTGGTATTTTAACCTCTTCTTCTCTTAACTGCTTTGGAATCTCTACCTTAACTGGCTGTACTTTTGCTGGCTTAAGACCTGCGAATCCCGATGGGACTTCTGAAGTACCAGCTTCCCCGCCAGCCTTTGAAACGCTCTCTGAAATTTTTTTTTTTAAACCTGTAGCACTTTCAAAATCATCAAAATCGATAAATAATCCAGAAGTTGATTTTTCTTTTGAAACAACGTCAAATACCTCTTTTGGATTTTTACTTAATTGTTGCCTAAAATCATTTTCATCCAAGAACAATTTGGTTGATTTTAAGGAACTGTACAGGTCTTTGATTGGATCTGGCATATTACTTTATTTTACAACCACGCCTCCTTTGCTTAAAAATTCTTGTCTTTTGGCAACAGATAAATTTCTATAGTCGCTCTCCTTCATTGTAAGACTGCTTGGAGCTTTACCAGTTTTTGCTTTCGGTAAAGTTTCTATGTATCTAAAATCGGTTTGAGGATTAAGTGTTTTTATATTTTGTAAAAAAACATCATACGGAATAGTTCTTGTTTGCTGCCCTGTTGGATTGCCTTCTGAATCTCTACCTACCCATTCCGTAACTGTTACTTCATTCTTTTTTTGATTATATAAAACCTGCTTAGCAAGCATAGACTCTCCTTTAGGAAGGCCAGTAACTTTAACTCCTTGAAAAATATCTGTAACGTCTTTATTTTCTCCTACATCTTTGTAAGTAGTTAAATCTATTCGACCTGTAGGGCCACCACTTGTTCCCCCGCCTCCCGTAGAAACGGATATTCTAGGAGCGTTTTCAAATTTTTGCGATTTTCTTCCTTCTGCCTCTTCAATAGCTTCTGCCATAGCTAGACTTGCCGGATTGTCATCATCTACTTCCATTCCGGGAAAGTATTTTTTTAATCTAATATTATGTTCAGCTAATTTTTCTGGTGTTAAATTTTTAAATCTAACCCTGTAATAAGACTCCTTCTCATCATCAGATTCTACACTTTTTGCAAAATTTGAAGCAATAATTTTTATTGCCGGTTCTCCAAAACCTTCTGTTATTGTTTTAGTTTTACCATCGGAAGAAGTAGAAAGCTCCGATATTTTAATTCCGGGACCAGTTGCCGCATCATTAAAATTTTTTGTAAAATCAAAAGGTTTGGGTATGTAATAATTTGGGTTAAACTCTTTGTCTTGTCTAACAATCCCAAGATAAGGAGCGCTGAAATCAAGAGGCAAATCGTGCATCTCTTTATCAATCATCAATTTTTGAACGTCAACAGATTTTCTTTTTTCTGGGCTAGTAGCAATATCTGCAATGAAATTATTAAAAGATTTTGTTTTTTCTTTTTCCTCCTTACTTCTTGAAACAAATAATTTTAAATCATCAGCAGCCCTTTCAAGTTTTAGTCTTTGATCTAAATTTTTTGGTGATTTTTTAAACTCATTAGTTAATACCCTAAAATCATCAACTTTTTTAGCAAATATTTTTTTGTCAATATTTCTCATTCCTTCAGAATCAGGAATTTTTGATACTTCCTTTAAATAATTAGTAAGAGCTTCTTGCTCTGCGGCATCTCTTTTAGCTCGCCTTTCGGCAAGCTTTTGTTGATAATCAAAAAGCGAGCGTGTATCAAATACAACTGCTCCGCCGCTAAATACTTGTGGAGAAATAGGAACCATTATTTCTTTTTAAATAACTTTAAAAATTCACCATTCTCATCACCAGAGATTGATTTTCCAACGTCTGTAAGACCGCCAAATATATTAGTTAAACCAGCTTTTTTCATGGCGGCTGCTCCTTGCGCTCTAGCTTCTGCAAGAGCAATACGTTGTTGCTGTTTTTGCATCTTTCTTAATTCAGCAGCTCTTTCTTCTCCAGCTTGTAAGCCTGTAGCTTGTCCAAGCACCCCAAATCTTCTTGCTTGTTCTTGTTCAGCGGCAGTTTCCGCGCCAAGCGTTGCATCGGATAAAGAACGAGCAATTGAAGATGCAGCACCCATTCTTGCAGCAGTACCTCTAGCACCAGCAAGACCTGTAGCACCAGCGCGCTGAATATTTTGCATCTGTCTTTTGTATAATGCGCTTTGTGTTGGGGAAATCCCGGCTCTCTGTTGAGCTTGTTGGTAATAACTTAAAATACTTGGGCTTTTTAAATAATCTGGAATTGCCTCAATGGAAGCCGCAAGATCTTTTTGTTTCTTTTTTTCTCCGCTTGTCAAAGCCTGAATACCTCCACCTAAAGCCTTTAATCCACCTGCTGCGGCGGAAATTAACGCGGGTATAGCTGCTGCTTGAATCATATTATATCATTTCGAATTTGAAAATATTTTTTAGTTATTTCACAGTTAATGGACTATCTGTAAACCGAGCTGAAACTTCACTCAAATTTACCAAATTATTTGCATTTGTTTTCTGAAATTTTACAACTAACCAATTTCCTTTCATAAAGTTACCGTTTATCTTTCCTCCACTTGAATTAGCATCTCTTTTTATAGCTGCCGAAGGGTTTCCTTCTAGCAGTTGGAACTCGGCTTCTACTAGGCTACTTTGCTGTTTTGTTGTTCCGTAAGAGTAAGTATTAGTGTACATACTAGGAACTATCCAAATAGTGTCAGCTATCTCCATTAGGCTATTCCAAGACTTCTTGACGTGGATAGCTGGATTAAATACACAGGTTACGTAAGCCGCAGATTGGGTTCCGTAAAAGTTACAATAGTTTGTCGTGTTGTCGTGCTTGTAAAGCTCTCCGTTTTTCCAAGTGTAAATAAGCTCTTGAGCGTTATCCATCCATTCGGGGTAATAGCTAAAAAAGGAAGTGTATCCGTTTCGTAACTCATTGAAGGAGAATGTGTAGGGGGAAATCGTGCTTAAGGCTTCTAGCGACAATGAAGAACCTCCGTAGATATAACTTGTAGTAAGCTTTCTTACCGTAAATCCGGGATTGCCATTATAGGTTACTGCTGTCGCTGTAAAATTACCTCCCGCATTAATAGTTGCAACAAGGGACGTAATCATATCGTTAATAGTATTCCCTGCTCCGAAAGTATATGTGAAGTTTGTATAGGGAAGTGGTGGCGATGGCGGATCTGCGGAAACACTAATAGTTACCTCGTCCCCCGTTTGAGGAGTTCCCGTAAATGTACTAATAACGGCAGGCCACTCTATAGAACTTTCCCCTGTAATAACAGTTCCCGCAACATCAGCACCAAATTGGATAGCGGGAAATCCTCCGTAAGTAGTTGAAGTTGCGCTAAATTGTCCCGAAGGGTTAATAGCGGCTACCGCTGCATTAATAATATCTGTTATAGTCCATCCTGCTAAAACAACAATAGGGAAGTCAATAGCTGGGCCATAATTTAACCTAAGAATAAAATGCACTACATCTCCGGTTAGAGGAGTCCCATCAAAAGAAACAATAAACGTAAACGGCCCTGTATTGCCAGAAAAAGGAGTATATAAAGTAGAAGGTGTATTAATATCCCCATTAGTAATAACTCCATTGTCAACGATTGACAGTCTATTAGACGGATACAAGTCTCCACCTTCTAAAGAACAAACATATTCTTCATCAAAAAAATTGTACGTGCCAAGTATTTTGGACTTTACAAGATTTGTAGTTTCGTAATTTTTATTATACGGAGTAATTAAATCTCTTATATAAAATTGCCCCTTATAAAGCTCTGATATTGGAGTAAGTCCATCGGTTGCTCTTCTTACTTGATAACCTCTAACTGGATCTACAAAATAATGGACATTTTTACCTCTAACCAAACTGCAAGGCTGATCGCCAAGTCCGTAATTTCCCACCAAATACCTTATATTATTGGTTGTAATAATAGCATTGGTAGTGGTTAAAATAGCTTGACCAGCATTATCTTGAACGTATTTAGCATAGATACCATACATTCCTACGCCTCGCTGTTGATAAACATATAAAATCCTATCCTCAACCATTAATCTCTGTATCGCTCCCTTTGACCTATCCGCCTCATCAAAATCTGCTGGTCTAAATATATTAAGATTATTTACGTCCGTTCCCTGTTCGTATTGACCACCCCAGCGAACCATCGCTTGATTATAGATAGTTTGCGCATCAGGATTAATAGTCCAAGTTCTTCCGTTTGAGTTTACAGCGCTAGGGAAGTAATCATTGTAATTAGCGTCCATAAAATATTCAGACGTAACAGAAGTAGCTACGTTGCTTATAAACCAACCTCTTTCTCTGTAATAAATATCTCCCTCAAACCATTGGAAAGTAGCTGGATTAGTTGCTGTCTGGTCTCCTGTTTGTCCTCTGTGGTATCTTACTCCTGCGGAAGTGTAGATATCATACTTTTGACCAAACTCAAAAAAGAATTGACTTTCGTCAGAAACAACAGCCTTTGGAGTGTATATCTCTATAAGCTTTGTAATATCTGTAAAAGATGTAGGCAGCGTTGACGGCTTTGTAACTTTTAAAAAAATTCCATTTCCGCTATTTGGGGCCGTCATAGCCTTTTGAGCGGTTCCCAAAATTTCCATATCAAGCTGAAGAGGCGCGCCAGAACCGTTTACATAAGGCACGAAATTACCCCCAGTATAAGCGGCAATTACTCTAACCCTATCCCCTTCCGCAAATTCATACGAAGGAACAAAACCAGTGTTTTGCGTTTGCTGGTACGTTAAATTCTGAATACAGAAATATAAAAAACCGTCTCCGGGATCTAAGAAATCATTTGTTACCCAATAAATAAAACTTGTAGGCTTTAAGTCAGCGCGCACCCATTGATAAGCTACCGCCCATTCAGGAGGGGTGTGGTTTATTGATGCTGCTATAAATGGAACTTGGGGAACATTTGACGATACGCTAAACAAAGGTGTTGTAACCGCAAAATCAGTTGTATCAATGTCAGAATCAGAAACAAAAGAAACTACTCCATTTGTTTTGCCAAACTCATCGAAATATACTAATCCAAGTCTTTGAGGGCAGCTCCACTTCCAAGAAGCTTGCGCTACTTCGCTTCCAACAGTAGAAACGCTAACCGCAACATTGGTAATTGTTCCTGCAAATGTTGATGTAAAAACTCTAAAAACGCCTGATGTTCCGAAATCGTCTACAGAAATATTTGATCCCTGTATCAAAGCCTTTAATCCAGCGACTACATCATCAATATTATCGCCGCCAACTGTAGTGTAAGTTACGTTTCTCGGAGAAGCATCTCCAGCAGTACCTGAATTGTAAGTAAAATAAACAGTATATGCAGCTCCTGCGGTTATAGTAGAGCCTATAATTACATTAAAAGAATTAGGGCCAGTATAAGAAAATGATATACTTGGTATATTAGGATTGCCTACACCCGTTGTAAGTGTGACGTCCACATCTTCCCTAGCAATAGCATCATAACCTTCGGTAATTCCTCCGTATATAATTGTATTTCCGTTAAGCAACTCAAGCGTATTTGCTAGGTTTGGTAGGTAACTAAAATATAAATCACTTTCTTCTACAGGTACATTTACATAAGCTCCGTTATTATAAAAATTATAAGCAAAACTTGAATTAGTAGGTAATTGGTACTGCTCTAAATTAATGCTGTCAATTGTGAAAAAGTCACTCCAAGTATTGTTTATGTTTACTTGACCTGCAATTTCTATTGTTTTGCAATCATTTCCCCCAGAGTAAACCTCTACTTCAATATAGTTATTTTGGGTTGCGTTATTAGAAGTGTTAGGGTTGTATCCGTTTACGGGAAGAGGAACGGCGGATATTGGTGAAAATGTTGACTTTTCTCCGTTTTCATATACCCATCGATAAGAAAATCTAAATAACTTCTTTCTTAAATTATTTGTAGTAACCGTTGTATCGCTTTTATATTCTGCTACCGGAGGCGTTAGCGGAGCATTTTTTGCCGCTGTTAGCATATCAGATGAGAAGGGTGCGAGGGAAGATACGGTATCCACATTTAGATACTTCGGAGGATTGTACCCGTCAGTCCAGTACAAAAGATTCCCTTGCCCCGGATCACGATATACTAAGGAAACTGAGTGAACGGGATAGTTTGCATTGAAATTAAGAACATCTCCGACACTATCTGTATTACACAAAAAAAGTTTAGTGATTGCTTCCGTATTAACATTTAAAGTATAAATACCGTGATTTCCCTGACTGTTATAATTAAAAAAGTAAATAAGCTGATTTACTCTATCATAATAAGAACCTATGCAAATATTTGTTCCGTTAGCGGGAAGTTGTGAATTAGGTATAATGTAATTACCTTTTACGTTTTCCGCAGTAAGCCCGTTTTGCCCTCCGTAAAAACGAAGGTTTAGGGCATCAATATGTTGGGGGCCGAGTATGTTTTCCGGCTTGTCGTCTAAATTCATTACCCCAGAAAAACGCTTTACATCAACCATTCTTATTATGATTTAATTCCCAGACGTTGGTTACGGAGGTTCCATTCATAAAGGTCGTTCAGACGCACAGGATCGTATCTTGCGATAGCGACTCTTCTTTCGTTATAGTATTCCACTCTTCTGTCTCTTTTATCTCCAAGACTTCCTCTGCGAGAAGAAGGGATACTAATAATATCTTTCCACCTTAGATAGGCGATGATTGCTTCTTTAAATTGTACGGGGAAGAAGTAGTCCTGTCCCTGCTGCGGAGTAGAAATGTACTCAAGCATTATGTACTCGTACTCGAAGTTTTCATCAAGTACAATCACTCCATTTGCGTTATCAATCTTAAACGAACCCACAAAAGGGCTACCACTTGGAAGACCGTATAAGTTAGATAATCCGTATCCGTTCCAGTAGTTCCACCAAACAATTCCTTGTGGGCTATATCCTGTGAATACGGTTGGATCTTGCGTTTGCGCAAGGCGTGATGGTTGCATATCAAAGGCTGTGGTTAGGTTGTTGTTAACCATTAATGGGATAATTTCCCCTTGTGCGTTTAGTATGCCTACTTTTGAGTAATTTAGGTAGTCTGCGGGAAGTGTTACCGTAAGGTTTGGATTAACAGGAAGCTTTACAGACTTGATAGCAAAAAAGAAGTCCAAACCGAGTTCTGTTAATGCTCGGTAAGCAAGATTCCAAAGCTTGAAATACTTATGATTCCCCTGCTCGGATTCATCCAAGTAGGCGTAAATCGCTTCATCTAGGCTTACCCATTGTCTGTTTTGTACTGCCATCTTACTACTCTTTTGCTATGATTGCATTTTGATCCATTATGTAATGTCTTTCTCCGTGAATATCTATCGGTTCGCCCCAGTCCTTCACACGGAATACAACGTCTCCTTTTTTAAAAGGCATCTTTCTTTCTCTACTGCCATTTCCCGTAGCAATAACAAGCATCTTATTGCTTTCTTTTCTTGCTGATTCGGGTACAAATATGCCCCCCTCGCTGATGCTATCTGGAGGGAAAGGTTTAACTAGGATATTGTTACGTATCGGCTGCATAGTGTTAATTTACAGGTAAATCAGAACCATCGTTAGCTAAATCTTTTGGAGTCTGCTTCATTAATAACAACTGCTTTTGAATATACTCAATCATAATTGGAATATAATCTCCGGGTACATTTAAGTTGCTATTAAGGTCAGAAGAGTTTCCTCCGCTAACAAGTGTTATTGTTGCTGTGTAACTATTTAATAAAATATTTGTTACAATATAGGCAAGATTTCCCTCAACATAATAAAGAGGCTTAAAGGGAGGAGTTTGTAGGCTTTGAAAATAAGTTTTTTGATTTTCTGTTAGGGGAATACACGGTAGTGATAATCTGCCTAAATTATCTTTAACTTGGAAAGTAGATATCCCCTCATTTGCCCCAATTCCTACAGGTACTTGCGGAAGTGTTACTTTCCACAGGTCTCCATCTCTGCTTATCGCAATATCTTTAAACGTAGTATAGAATGAATTATTTACATACGCTACTCCATCCAAGCGTAAATTATCATTGTAGTTAGTCTTCGCAGCAAAAGCTATGGCTTGGTCAATATATTGATTGACAAGCATTGGGGTAATTGAAGAGTCCTCTTGTACGTACCCTCCGTAAACCTGTCTGAGAATTTGTTCAATAAATTGCGACCTCAGCATTTTATAAAATTATTTAACTATTGACCTTGAAACTGAACCTGATTAGCATAATTGTTAACCTGATTGTAATCCAAATTTACGCCAATTATTCGTAAAGCCCTAACGATAATCTCAAGAATACTTGCCATATCCCACACGGGCTGAACGCTTGTTGCTGCATTGTAAACCGGAACTCCATTACCATCTAAAGTGTAACCCCAAATCATATCTGGTGGCTCGATAACATAAGATATTCTTGCCTGACCAATATTAAAGGGCGCAAACTGAAAGCCATCGTTTTTAATCATATAAACGGGCCAGCTTGCAACGGGATCAATCTTGCTATTGTAAATAGAGTAGAAATAGTGCTGCTGAACTTCTCTTATTCTTTCATATCCGTAAGCGCTCCACATTGCATCTGTTTGCAGGTAGTCTCCGTTGCTTGGGACTTGTGAGGCTGCGCTTGGGTAGGGGGAATACCCGTTACCGTCTACGGTTAAAAATGATTCATAAATTATCGGCGCGAGGCGCTGCCGCACAACGGAATTTTGGCCAAACTCGACTCTTGCGACAGGACGCCCCGGCTGATATTGTTGAAAATTACCTAACAAATAAGCGACATAGCTTTTTTGGGCTATATTCATTGTGTTGTTAAAATCGGAAGGGCTTACGTAACCTTGCTGTAAGTTTTTTCCGGTTATGTATAGCACCAAATTGTATACGTCGTTTATGTTGTACATTTTATCCTAATTGTTGTAGTCTTTCTTTAAAAATTCTACCTTCCTCACTATTGGTTAATGCAAGGTCGAGAAGATATTTTTCTGGGTTTTCGCTCTTTGCGTAAGAACCGATAAGTCCTCCGCCGTTTGCCCAGTAAACTCGTCCCGGCTCACGACCAATTTCAATCTTCGCATCAATGATAGCTCTCTTGATAAGCCAAGAGTATTCTACCTCTCTTGATTCAACGGTGCGCTGGAAATACTCAGGGTATCTCTTTGCGTACACGATATATTCTCTGCGTATTCCGTCATCTGTCTTAGGCATACCCAAATCATCTACCAATCGAAGACCTAAGAAAGCGGCGTGTTTACGCATCTTTTCTGCATCCATTCCTTTTGCAATGATAGCCATTTCAATTTCAAGTTCCTCACGCTTAAGCATTTCTTCTTGCTCGCGCGCAGGGTTGTACTCGTAAAATTCAAAGTGGCTTCCTGTTCTATTGGAAGGAGCGCCAATGTTATGCTTTGTAATACGTGCGTATTCGAGAGCGGTATGATCCCACTCAGGGATGCGCAAAATCTTTGTCCCGCGAAGGAAAGTAAGAGAGCGTTGGTTATTTCTCGCGTATTCAGGAGTCACATCTTTTTGCTCTTTGAGCCAGATTGTGTCTACACCAGAAAGAAGTCTTACGCGCTCCATTTTACCTGTTGCTGGGTTTATTACGTCATCAATTCCCGGAACGTGAACGCCACCTTTTCTTGTATTATTTACTAATTTAAAGATGTGATATTTCACCTCTCTATTAGCTTGAGCCTGTTTTAGCTCATCTACAAGAACTGGTTTTGCAACATCGTGATGTTGACGATGTTGGGGAACACCCGGATTTTCCCCTTGTAAAGCGAACTGAACATCTGATAATTTTGCCATTGTTTTGACTTTTAATTGTTTACCATTTAAGTTGCACACCCCGCAATACGCGGGCGGTTTTTAAAGAGGGAGGCAGGATTTCCCCGCCTCCCATAAAACTAACCCAAATTATGAACCTTGTAGGATGACAAACTGGTTGGCTGCCGCTACACGACTGCCTCTATAGGTTATCATTTCCACGTTGTCGTTCATTGTTCCTGTAGTAGGATTCTGAGAGCCACCACCCCATTGCCATACACGGATACCATTTCCAATAGTACCACCTTTTGGAGGTTGCTGATACATAATGGTGATATTCTTGTAAAGCTTGCTTGCATCTTTCGCATCGCGAGTTTCACCTTGAGGGCAGATTAATCCGAAGTTACGGAAGTAGTCTGTAGTCGGAGTTACACCAGATAAGAACTCTGTGTTGAAAGGACGATACTTCTTAACCTTGAACAAGTAGCCATCGATGCTGATTGACTTACAACCATAGTTGATAGCAGCCTCTTCAGACTTTTCATTGTTACCCCAAACCCAAGCACCAGCAGGGAAAGCGGCGAAAAGACCATCAGAGAAGTTCTGGTTTTGATAGATATCCTGCAACCACATATTCTCGCTTGTGCATCCGTTCACGTCCATGATACGAGTGATTTCGTGCAACTTAGCGATATCTAGGTTTCCGGGAGTGTAACCAACTGTTTCTCCATCAGCAAGAACTTTAGGGATGATACCCTCAGAACCAACTGAAGTAGTGGTTGTTAAACCAGAGTTGTTTACGATGTTACCACGCATTAACTTCATTTCTACATCATCCTTGAAGCGAACATTTGATTTTACAAGTCCTTTTAGGGTGAAGAGGGAAGTCCCGGCTTGAGCACCACCAGCAGGAACATCACCAGAGAAACCACCTGTGTAATACACTTCGGTCATTTCTGCAAGGTCAGTTGCGCTGAAAGTCTCACGCATTTCAGTGATGCTGTTAGTGTACTTCTCGTCCAACTGAATCATTGGAGCGTTTGTAGAAGAAGCTTCACCAGCGTCCATAATACCACCGAAGATCAATACATCTGTAGCAAGGAAGCTACCGCTACCAGCAGATGCCAAAGATTGAGTAGAGATTTTTGGACGAACTGTGAATGTGAAAGCTGAAGGAACAGTTGAGTTCACGCTCAGGATTTGACCTTCTACGTTAGTAGAAGCAACACGTACAGTTTCACCTACACGTAGAGGAGACTGAGTTCCGCTGTTGTAGTGGAAACCAGCAGCAAGAGTAAGGGTAATAGTGTTACCAGCAGTAGCAGCTACGTTAGCAGCAGCTTGTACGCCAGTAATCAATTTACCACGGTTTTCAAACCAGAAATAATCACGGTTTTTAACCTCTTCCATTCCTCCGTAAGTAGCTAACCACCAAGTGAAGTCTTCGCTACCATACTTTTCAACGTAGTTTTTGTAGTACTGAGGTGTCAATAGTTGAAGATCGGACACCAATTGTCTCGTAACACCACCGGTTAAACTTATATTACCCGGCTGAAGGATGTTCGAGGTAGGGATTCCAAGAGCCATTTTTTTTAATTTTTAATTGTTCTGAAAATTGGTTTTTTAGCCATTCTTCCAAATAAAGTCAATCTGCTTATCTAATTCTGTTCTCTGCTCTGGGTTAAATGTGCTTTGTGCTGTCCGGGAATTCACGGTTACGTTGCTAGTTTTTCTAATATACTCAGACAACCTTTTAGCCGCTGCATCATTAGCAAACTTTTGATTAACGCGCCCTTCATTATTAAGAAGAGCAAGGTCTCTTACGACCTGTTGGGTATTGATATCATACCCTCCTTTCCCGTCTTCCTTAAGCCATCTTTCTGCCAGTAAGACATTAGCATCAAAATTAGAATCAGCAAATCTTTCCAATTGCGAAGCCACCGCGTTTCTTTCTTCATCTGATACGGCGTATGATAGCGGTATTTCAACTTCCTCGTCTTTTACCGAAACCGAAAAACCATCAAACGATTTCAAAGCGGACTGCGCATTTTGCTTGAAGGAATTTATTAAAGCTACTTGAGCGTCCAATTCCTCTTGGCTAGGCTCGTAACTCTGTTGAGTTCCTTCAAATTGTATATCTGGTAAAATAAGCTCACTTTTATATTTCTCCAATTCGGGCTTTGCAAGTTTTGCCTCGATGAACATTTCTGTCTCGATGTCTTTAACTCTGCTTTCCCACGCGGAGAAGCGTTCTTGGTATTCCTCATCCGTCTCTACGTCTTTTTGTACGGGGCGGGAAGGGATGCCAAACTGTTTATTGAATTTATACTCAATCTCAGAAGGTGTCAAGTCCTTGTACTTCTGTTGCATATTTAACTTGATAATCTCCGATGCGGTAGCGTTATCAAGGTCTGCGGAAGCAAGTCTATCAATTTTTTTCTTTTGATCTAGGAAAGAGTATAAGTCATCTTCTTTTCCTTCTTGTAATAACTTAAAGAACTTTGCGCTTTGCTCATTAGCAAATTCGATTTCAGATTGGGTTGTTGCGTTTTCGCGAAGCTTTCTTAATTCTTCAATTTCTGCTTTTGCTGATTCTGCGTTCTCCCATCCAAATTGTGTCTTTAGCCATTCGTCTGCGTCTACTATTTCTTCCTCGTATTCTTCTTGAGTGTCGGGGGAAGTCGTGGTAGGCTGTGTTTCTGCGGCGGGTTCTTGTTGTTGCTGTTGTGGCGTTACAGGCGTTGGCGCCCAACTATCATCCGAAAACGGATTGAAAGCAGGCGTGGGTTGCTGTACAGTTTCCTGTACAGATTCTTGTACATTTTCTTGCGCGTTGTTGTTTGTTTCTGACATAAATATATGTTAGGTTAATAATTAGCTTAAGGTTAAGCGGTAGATTGTTTTTGCTCCAAGTCCACTTAAATCTTGCGCTCTATTTTCTATGCTGCAAAATTTCTTTTCTCCGCCATACTCATATAGCTCATAAGCAAAATCCATAAGGTCTTTAACAAGCTTTACAGATGATTCGTGTCCTCCGTATTTAGGAGCAGGGATTCTCATTAAACCTCCAAGACGTTTTCCATCCATATATCCCATAATCTCTTCGGTAATGTCATCGGCAAACTCGTCAAGAGCTTCGTATAACTTACCTAAAGCATCGTGTTCCCAGCCACCTTTTGTTTGGTGATGGAAGTCGTGCGCCGCATCGCGGAAGTAAAATAATCTGTCACGAATTTCTTCGGGTGTGAGGGAAGACTTGGCTTTCATATCTTCCCCGGACATTCTGATTTTAGCTGTAATTGCCATCACTTTTGTTTTTTAATTCTTATTTTTACTTTAGGTATATCATAATAAGTAGAATCCTTTTTTATACTATACCTTTGATTAAATTCATCCTGAGTAACATTTTTAATTTTTTTACCTAAATTAAAAGCAACCTCATTTACATATTCCTCATTCTTGGGATTTTTAATACTATGCTCCCATTTTATTTTAGGCTTTGGCTTATCCATCACTTTTTCTCTTTCTTAGTTCTTAGTTTAATCTTTTTCTCTTGCTTAAGCATTTCCTTAGTTGGCGCCTTTCCGCTTCCTTTGTTGGCACGGATTGCATCCCAAAGACCGTATTGGGAATAACTTCCGTCCGCTCTCTTAATCATCTTTTTCATTTCTGCTCTTTTTTATAATCCCTATAGTCTTTCATTGCATCTTTTTTAGCTTCCCCTTTTTTCCAACTACCAAAAGAAAATTTTTCTGCTTTTTTCTTATTCTTAAACTCAAAAACCTCATTTCTATTATATGCCTCATCAAGAGTTTGCGGAACATATTTCCCTTCTTTATTTATAGGCCGAATTGTTGGGGCAACAATATACTTAGGCTTACCCTTTTTATCTTCGGAATCCCATAAACCCATAAGATGCGTTTCCCTATTTTCGGTTGGCGCATATCCTTCCCTAATGTCACGCGCTCTTTTTTTATTATTTTTTATTCTTAGTTTCATTTCTTACCTGTTAAGACGTTCTTCTTAAATAAAGCACGCTTTTTAGCAAGTTCTCCATACGCTCCACTTTCAGCAGCCTTCATCTTTGACTCAGGAATATTCTTTCCTTCTTTAGCTCCAAGTTGAGCGCGAAGTGCGCCCGCCTTGAACTCAATAGGTTTTTGGCCTTTCTTTTTTACTTTAAGCTTTACCTTTTTCATTTTTTATAAGGATTTTCTTTGTGCCATTTTTTTGTTGCCGCTGCCCCTTCTTTTACTGTCTTTGCTCCGGCTTTTTCAGTAAGATCTATCGTGTCCCACTTCCCCTTATCTGTTGTTGGATGATTAACCATAATATGACCTTTCACCCCTTTGCCGATTCCGGTAGGACTTGTTTTTTTATAGATAACGTGGTTTTCTCCACCCGCTTTAAGTCTTACCTTTAGCTTCATTAACAGATTTTGTAAAGTCTTACTAATACTTTTGTAGCTGTAACTGAAGTTCCGGAAAGCTGAAGGAAACGCCCGATATATCCAAAACGGACAAGTCCTGATGCTGCGAGGGAAGTCACGGCAGTTCCAGACGCTAAGTTTGTTCCTTGAACAGAAACAAAGTTTGTAGCCGAAACAGCCGAACCGTCTGACACACTCTGAATATCTCCAGAATCATTGGTGTGCAAGAAATTTACTGTGCCGCTTGGACTTACCAACTGAACAATTGCGTAATCAAATCCGCCAGTATCCAGTTTTACATCTGAATCTGCGTTGAAATCTGCGGTAACATCTAATACTATTTGTACTGACATATTATATTTTTTAGGTTGTTACAAGTATAGTTTGGCCTGAAGCAAGATAACCGGGCGTAGAAGCAAATGTTTTGTCAGGCTGAATAGGACTAATCTCAAAAGTTGTTCCGTAGCTATCTACGCGAGCAACAGTTCCGTATACAGCAAGTCCTGATATTTGGCAGTATTGCCCTACTTGAAGAGAAGCTAAATTGCTTAATGCTGCTGAACTAAGTGTTACAATAACATCTTCCCCGCGAAGGGCTTGAGATGTTACTTGGTTAACGAGTGATAATGTTGGCATTTTTTATTATTTTATTGTTGGGGAAGTTCTGGTTGTTGTTCTTCAGGCATTTGCTCCTGTGGCACTTGTTCCCCCGCACCCTGTTGCATCATTTGCTCTTGTTGTGCGGCAGCAGCCTGCATTTGAGCAGCTATAGCCTGTTTTTGTTCTTCTGTAGAAACAATAGCAGCCAATCCAACATTTTCCATTACTGCTTGCACTAATGGCTTTATTTCGGCTGGTATTGGCATACCTGTTTCCATTGATTTTAAATAAGCGGCTGTGGCCATCTGTAGTACGGCGGTTCTATTCTGGGCCTCTGCGGTCATTTGAGCGCGCTTGATGTCCATTAAGCCTTCTTGTTCCTTTGTTGCGCGTTTCTCTTGCTCTGATACTTGTGCCGCTTGTATTTGCCCTTGAATCGTCATCTCTTGATTCTGAGCCAACTTGTTTTGATTATATATAATCATTTTCTTTTGCGCCCTTCTAAATAACGCCTCCGCTAGTTTCACATCTTCTTTTGCCACACGCATTATCTGGAAAGGATCAAGGAATAGTACGAGGTCTGGGGAAGACGCCATAGCCTGTTGTAGCATCGCATCAAAACGAGATAACTCATACTGGTCAGGTAGCATTTGGATTCTTGAATTAAAGATTCTTCCTGCTACATCATCTGACTTTAAAATTTCTCTATACACGCTTGAGCCGTACTGAACCGATGTCTTCAAAAGAGAAGCCACCTTTTTGGCTGTATCAGCCATACAGTTTGTATAGGCCCAATAAAAATAATCAGTAGCAAATTGAGCTACTTGTTCCGCTGTATTGATATTAGATACGGCAACTCTTGGTTGAAGTGCGCTAGAAATGAGGTTCGGATCTTCCCCCAACTCATCTTTTAAAATCTGGTAGTGCTTGTCATAAAGAAGTATCAAGCCCTGAAGCTGGGACAAAAAGCCAGAATTTGAAAGTTCTGTAATCGGTACAGGTACAGGATTCCCTTCGGCGTCACGTCCACGATAATAAATGTCCCCGGTTTGATCGTAAAGCTTTTTGACATCGATTCCTTTGTTAGCGTCTCCTAGACCGTAATCAATATTTTGTAGTGCATCCCAGTTAACTGCTGCACCTGTTGGACGCATCTTTGCCACTAATTGTTGCATCTTAAGACGAGCAATAATCATTTGGTCAACGGGTTCCTGAATTTTTTCTGGTACTGCGAGGGAAGTCATGTCGTAGTTCTGTGCCATATAAAAGGTATAAGAGAACTCCGCATTTCCAATTTCCTTTGGATCTTGTGGGCGAATCATATTCTTTTTAATTCCCCACTCAAGCATTGTATTTGTAGGACGACAAAATACGCCGCGATATATATTCCACTTTGTATCAGAAATAACTTTTTCGTTTTCTGAAGGTTTTTCAGGACGACCTTTCTTTACAAGTGTTGACTTATTCTTCTTAGTTGTAACAACTGTGTAATCATCGCTGTCAACAGTCTTCAACTCAAATTCTAAAACATCAATGTTCCATTCGTCGTAAGGACGAAGGAAGGTTACGTTCCATTCTGTAAGCCAAGTGATATTATCGTAAAGCTGAAACTCTTTAGAGAACTGAGCCATCTTCCACAACTCTTCTTCGTTAATCTTTCCGCCAAACTCTGTTCCGTATTTACGGCGTAACTCACTAATCTTGTAAGTACGAATAACACCTCTCCACGTTGTGTCTCTAAAGTCAGGATAGTTTGAGTAAGAATAGAAGCAGTTTTCTGGCTTCAACCACTCTACGTGAATAACACCATTGTCATCCATCCAAGTGTATGTAGCCACAAAACCCGTCTCTGCACTATCGTGCAACATTTTTTCTTTGAGTGTATCAAACCATCCGTTAGCTGCAAGCACATCGTTGCAACCTAATTCGTATTGAATTTCTTCAGGAAGTCTTTGAAATTGAGATTGCCAAAGTTTTAATTCTTCTTTATCTTCTGGAATTTGTTCGCCTTGAGGAAGAATTTGAACACCAGACTCCGCTTGTAATTTTTCAAGCAACTCACGGTTTTCAAGAATGAACTCTAAATTCTCAAACTCTTCTTGTTTTTGTTTTGTTGAAAGAGAATCGGTAGCGGTAACACGTATCTTCTCACTTCTTCCCATCCATCTTCCTACAAGACCAGATACAACACGATTAACAATGTTTATTGATTGCCAGTTAATATTTAGGTAATTAACTTTACCATTAAACTCAAGTAAGTCTTGGAATTTACTCATTGGAACGCGACCATTTGCATAACCGCGATTCGTTCTCCAGCGAGCATTTCTAACCCAAAAATAACTTGAGATTCCACCACGAATAGTAGAATCAATATACTGAGCTAATCTTTTACCGTAGTTCCAATCAGACTTTTCTTTGATAGTTAATTTATCAAGTTGAAACGTCTTTAGGGGTTGCGCGGAATAATCCTGCATTACTTTGCATATTTACTCACAACAAATATAATTCTTTTTTACGAAAAAAATTAATTATACTGGCGCCGTATTTGGATATATTTTTATTAAGGGTGTTGGGGGAAGTGGTGGCTTGTATATCGGTTCGAGTCCCGCGACAAGTGCAATCATCGCTGAAACGGTTCGGTCACTCGGAGTACGCTTGGAAGGTTCGTAGTTCTTCAAATCCTCCAAAAGCTCTATCCAGTATATCTTATCGCAGTAATGTTCCACGTAGCTAATCATTGAATCGTTCTGCTTCGTCATAGCAAAATCGGTGACAGGGAAGCCGTAATGTCTTTCTGCCGCCTTGCGCCTACTTGGATCAATTGCGTTAGTCGGAAACTTTGCTAAATAACCTAGTTTTCCTCTATTTTTAAAATAGGTATAGTAATCGTCTGACACAAACTCGTAATAAACCTGATAGCCTAAGTATTCGGCGGCAAGAAGGATTTGATTATGCAGGTCTTCTTTTTCGGCAGGTCTTCCGTACAGGTGTCCCGTAAATAAGCCCGTATTAAGCGGATCTCGGATATCGTACTTTGAATAAACCCACGCCGAAGCCTTTGAGCCGTACCTTTTACCGCCCTGAGAGTTTGAGTATCCGTCTACCCCAATCACGCCAGAATCGGTTCTGGACGGCCTTTTCGTGCCATTATCGTAATAGTGCTTATTTGCTTCTCCTTTCAGATTTAGGTCACCCACAAACTCCCACGCAAAGCTTTCTGAACTATTTGCATCTCGCCACCTTACGGATTGGTTCACTTCGTCCCTGTAAAAGATAACTTTTCTCTTATGAACGGGGTTTTCCTTTAATTTCTCTATTTGCTCGTTTAGCTTTACAACATTAAAGATACAGTCAGCATTTGCCGACATAAAGGCTTCAACCTCATTGCAGGGGTTCATCCTTATCTCTTCCTCAAGGTCATCGCCAGTTCTTCCCTCGCGTCTCTTTAATATATACGCCTTAGAGCCTAATTCTATATCTTCTTCGCTAATCTCACTTATTGTATTTCCATCTTCATCCTTTACTACCCACTTTTCTACTAGATACTGTTTTTGTTCGGGTGTCGGGGAAGACATAACAGAAAAACCGTACTTATCTATAAAACCCTCGTATCCATCGTATGCTGGGCTAAAATACCTAACAAGTCGGTTAATCGTGGGCATCCTCTTATTGAGATCCGCGTTTTCCCAGAGCAACTTAAACTCAGAACCCCCCTTAGACATCTTGTTAACCGTAGAAGGCATCTCTACAAAACCCACTCTCTTAACACCCTTTACAAGCGTCTTTGAAATAATCGCAAATAACTGGGATGCTTGCACCTCTTTTTCAAGCTTACCAAACTCATCTAATAGTAGACGGCTCATACGACCTCTATCGTATGCGTTTAGTACAGGCGCGCGGTAGTTAATCTTTGACCTATTACCTTCATCCTCTTTTTGAGTCTCGGCAACACCTTCTTTTACGCTTGATGCCTTTTGAGCAAACACAAGTTCGGTTACGCTATCTTCTCTGTTAATCTGCTTCGGTTTCAGAAACGCTGGTAATTGCCTATAACCATAGGCAACCATCTCCGTAAACGTAGACCTTCCGTCCTCATTAGACTTTGATACAAGACCGCAGTTTGAGTTCTTAAAAAATATCGCCTCGTAAACTAGGTTTGATGTGGCTTGGGAAGACGCACCCTCACGGCGCTTTTTGCTTCGTATAACCCCTAAAGCCCAAGGCGTGTTTTCCCAATGCTCTAAGAATGTAAAATAACGTCTATCGCAATCCCTGTACTCAGGACGAGAGCCGTCCTCCAGCGTCCACCATTGTAAATAGAAGTAATACTTCTTGGTAATAAAATAGGGCTTACCATATATATATACCCAGACTCCTCGTTTGCATCTTTGAAGTTCTCTAATCGCGAACTCCTCTTGTTCTTCTGTAAGTATTAAATCTCCGCTCTTTGTATACTGAACCTTGTCGAAGAACTCAGGCAGTTCTTCCCGAACCCACATCTGCTCTTCTTTTGGTTTGTCCCAATTAAGAATTTGCTTGTGCGGGGGAACATCTGGAATCCGGCAATGGGTTCCGTATATTAGTTCCTGATTAGCCATAATTACTTCTTACCGCCCTGTCCTCTACTTATCACAGACCTTTTATCGCGCTTGTTTCTTGATTTCTGCGCTTTTCCTCCTTTAGTCTTGTAAAAGACAACTTTTCTTGCGTCCGAACCTGATTTTGCTTTTGCCATAGTTAATCTCTTATATCAGCAATTCTATCTAAAAATGGTTTCTTCTCTTCCTTTTTCATTCCGGGTATGCTTTCGCTTAGTGAACGTATTGACTCACTAACCGCGCTACTCTTTTCAAGTATCTTAAAAATACGCTCAAAGCTTTTGTCTTTAGCGTCATCAATGTTTACGTTCTTAAGATTGACGCTATTTAAAAGGTCAGCCATCTCGTTTGCTTTACGCTGAAGACTATAGTAGAGCTTGGCTACTCCGCTATTCTTATACCCTTCTAATTCTTTTTCAAGTTCCGCAATTCTGTCTTCAAGTATTTTTTTTGCAGCATCTGTCATACAATTGGTTTTGATGAAGTAGGTGTAAGTCCTACGTATAGTTTGCCTTTATTTAGTAGCTCTGTCAAGTCTTCCCGAACAGCAATAACCTCTTCTCTTTCATTGTCTTCGTCTGGGAAGTGACGGAACCTAATTAAACTTTCTTCTCTTCCTTGCTTTCCTTGAAATATAATTTCATAGTCACAAGCTTTTAGGGTATGCACTATTTTGCCTTTAAATTCTCCCGTTGTTACATATAGAATATCCGGCATTAAAGTTGGATCAATACCCTCTATTGTTCCTTCGTAAGGTTTAAAAACACGAAGCGCAAAATCAAAGTTTTTTAAAGGCTTCCATTCTCCTTCATCGTACCACGCATAACATTGCTCTGCCGGAATAGAATAATACTTAATGTCACTTCCCTCTACAGCACCAGATAGCGCGGTGTGGTTGTGAATCTTATAAGTATCGTGAGTCATATTGGGGTGTATAAGTATTTCACTACCCGGCTTTAACCCGTCCCCATCAATGACAATAGCATTAACTGGATGCGTCTCTCTTTTGTTGAGATTGTTCCAGTTTCTTTCAAGTCTTATTTTTAGACCATTTTCGAATGTGTAACTATTTTTACTTTCGTGGTCTACGCTAATAACAACTTTGCCTTCTACGGCCTTCATAAATATGTTTTGTTTTTGTTTGTGTTGTGCAGGGGAAATTATGACCTCTTCTTGTTAAGTCCTGTGACAAGTTTCCCTCCCTTGCCAAAACCTCTTTTCTTCATTTCCTCAATAATCTTTTCACTTTGCGCGTCTCTAACAGCATCAGAAACCTTTTTCTTCATAAAGTCAGCAGCCTTTTTTTCTCCGTAAAAATCTTCAGCATTTAACGCTTCTTCCATTCCACTTTCTCTTTCTTCTTTACTAAGAGGTTTTTCTTGCTTTGGTTTAATAACCAACTTTTTTACAATAACAGTTTTTTTAACTACAGGCTTTTCAGACTTTGCTTTTTTCTCTAATTCAGCAGCCAAACCAGCTTCACGCTTTTTGTCTTCTGCGGTAGGTGCATCATCTGTTAGTTTGTAATAATTTTTATCCGGTCTCATTATTTTTTATTTTTATTTCTTTCTGAAATATTTTTAGCTTTTGCTTTTGCGTCTGCCTTTGATGACGCGCCCCACGCTCTTAACGAAAGAAGCAAGCGGGTTGGTTTTCCATCTTTATATTCAGGGCCGGGCATCCCGCTCATACGGGCAAGAAAACTTGCCCTGCGAGGATTGTCGCCAGATTTTACAGGAGACTTTAATGTACCTCCAGTTTCGGCTTTATAAGAAGCGCGACCTTTAGCGTTCAACCCCCCTTGCGGATTTTTACCTTCTTTACGAGACCAAGCGGCTGTTTTAAATCTCAACTTAGGCATACCTAATGCTTTATCCAAAGTTAAAGTTTTTTTGCCACCAAATAAAACGAATATTTGTCTGGGCCTATATCCTGACCTTCTTCGATTATCTCAAAATATGGAAGGAAATAGGGCTTTCCGGTAAAGTTTAAAGCCTCCCCGCAAAAGGTTCTTCTAAACCAAAACATAAACTCCGCGTACTTCATATCGTGAAAATGCTCTAGGTTCTCTCTGTTGTTATAATAATTGCCATCGGGAAGATATAGTATAAAGTATCCTCCCTGTTTTACAAGCTTTGACCATTCAAGAATAGCTCTGAAAGAGTCTGGCAGATGCTCTAGTACGTGAGAGCTGAAACAACAATCAAAAGAATCAACAAGCTCCGGAAATTGCGTATCAAGATCATACAAGCTACTTGTTTGAATGCTAACGCAAGGGAAGCTACGGCCATCAATTCCCACGACACCTTCCTTAACAGGCTCGTCACCACAACCAATATCAACTACGTTTCCGACTAAATACTTTTCTATCTTAGGAAATATCTTTTTGCTCTCTGCTGGCATCTTCTATTATTTTTATTGAATTAATAACTTGTTCTGTTGTGTATTTTGCGCAAGGGGGAAGTTGTGCGTCAATATAACAAGGTTCGCTTTCAACCCCTATCTGTTCGTGCCAACAGTAAGGTTTCATACAAATTGGGTTATCGACTGAATGATTTGTAAGAATAACTTTATTAGAAAGTTCCACGTGAACTATTTCTGGGTTAGTATTTCCAAAAAATATAATTGAAGGAATGTTAAACGCTGATGCTATGTGGCTAATACCACTATCAATTCCTATGAAAAGAGTAGCACTCGCTACTGCATAACACAAAAAGTTTTCATTTACGGTATTTAAATAAATGGCATTTTTTATAAACGGAACATTTCTTTTACCCACTTGAAAAACGGTGTATCCTTTTGATTGTAAATTAGACACCACATCTTCCCAGTCCACACCAAAAACACCTCTTGCGCTTTGCCTAATTCCTTCAAGATGAATAATGCAAGCTTTTTGGAAAAGTCTTGTCCCTTCATCAATATCAAAACCTACAGATAATTTAGGATTTTTTATTTCCCCGTCTTTGATACCGCAAAATTGGTAATAGGTTAATAGCCTATTCTGTTTAGGAACAGACTCGTAAGACATATCTAAGTTGTGGTAAACAGCGTTATGAAGCACCCTCTTATTTATTGTTTTATAAAAATGTACGGGGAAGTCGTGGTTAACAAAAAGCATATAAAACTGCTCAAGTGTGTCTAAGACAACTCTATATCCTTTGTTGTGAAAATATCTCAATACAGGTTCTACCAAAATGACATCACCCATTGACGCCATTCTTTTAATTACAACAGTTCGCTGGTATGGCTTATGAAACTTTCCGTGAAATCCAAACGTATCGTAAATCGGCGCTCTTAACTCGTAAGAAAATCTATCTGCTAAATCTTCTGGGGCGTATGTTATTTTATAAAACTTTATTAAGTAATCTCTGTAAAGCCTACCGATTGCTTGGTCTTCGGGATCGGTAGCAACAATAAAATCATCAAGAGCAAGCGCTGATTGAAGTTTTTTAGACCTGATAGAAAATCCTCCGTTACCGACATTTTTTCCATCGGGATAAGTCCACGGTGCGCCTATGTAATCGTAATGCAAAAATTCTGGCAGCCACGACTTCCCGTTCAGCACATAACCATCAGCCTGAATAACAAGAACATAGTCTGTACTAAAATACTTGTACAGCTCTTTAATCATAAAGTGACTATACTCTTCCTTAGACCTTATTGGCGGGATATTTATTACTTCAATTCCCTCAAACTCAAATGGCTTGTCTGTAATAAACTTGACAGATGCAAAGTCGCACTCGGCCATACTTTTTCTTATAGCCGCTACCGCTTCTCCGTGGTTTACGCAATCAACACATATAAGAGTAATGTTACTTAGATTTGGTTTCATTCCAAGTTTTTTTAAGTCTTCTGTAGACTTTTTTCATTGTGTCTGGGGAATTCGTGGTAATCATTTGCGCCAACTTACGCAATTTTTTAGCTGTCTTTTTTCTCATTGGTTATTTCTTTTAATTGGTTCCAAATAAACTCCGCATCTTCCCCCCAGTACATATCACACTTTCCGTTTTTAATCGGAGGTTCTAAAAAGTAAGATTGATACTCACTCGGTTCTGCGGTAAAACGATAGCACTTTTCTTTAAAGGGACAATCGTATCCGGGGCATTTTGTTATGTCTTCTGCCATTCTGTTGGTATTTTAATGTTTTCGCCATTCATCTTATTAGGATAAACACGTACCTCATCATCATAGAAATTCCTCACAGAACCATCCTCGTAAAAAACTACCTTCCATACTGTATTCACATCAACGCCGTAATCTATCCAAGCTATAGCCTTTCCATACCCAAGAGGAGTATGAACATCAATTGGATTGCGTAGTTCGTGTATCATAAAGTCCATCTTTTTCGTCTTCGTTCATAATAGATATTATAAGATTTTTCTGCTTTTCTTTTCGCTGGCTTTCTAAATAAGCCGCAAAAAGCATTGAATAATTGGCAAGGTCAAGAAGCGTATCTTGAACGCTTTCGTCTTTTACTTGAAGTTCTCCATTTTTTACAAAGGAAGATATTCTAGCCATCTTGTCGGTCATCCTAGTTAAAAATCCAACTTCTGTTTTTAACCCAAAGGCTTCAACCGCCTGAAAGTTTGCAAACGGGTTATCCTCTTTAGATCCTGTATAATCAGCGTTTTTCTTCTTCATTGTTTCTATAGCGCCCCCGAAGAAAGATTCTGAAAATTCAATTAATTCTTTTGTGTTCATTTTTGTGTGTTAGGGGAAGTTATGAGCTTACTAAAATAATAGTCAAGACTTCCCTGATGATAAAAATCATATCCATTCGGCCCTACGGGTATACAATTTGGCATCATTGGAAATATCTCCAGTATTCTTGGAGCTTTCATAGCTTCTGCAAGTTGAAAACAAAAGCTTTGATTACCAAGAAAGAATTGACACCCTTTAATCCAAGCGGCTAATTCGTAAAAATTATCTACCTGTAGTAATGGAACGTCAATGTCCCAAGTTTTGCAAAACAAATCCCTCTCTTTTTGTAAACCAGCAAATACTATGTTTTCTTGATGATTCTTTAAAAAGAAATAGTTTATCAAGTGGTTACGATAACGCTGGGTAAAGTTTATGATTATCTTGTCGTTCTTTCTTGCCTTTACATTTAAATAAGGTTTAGAAAGGTCTGACGCCATTTGAGGAAATACATAGTTGAACCACCTATTCAGGCTTCCTCTTGGCTGATTCGTATATCTTTCTTGTCTGATTAAGTCAAAGTCGATATCCACTTCTTCCCCTTTATATACTAAAAAATCTTCTATGTAGTCTTGGGAAGTTATGAGCCTCTTAAGATTATCAAACATATATTCAGACATACAAATAGGCTCATCAAATTCATTTTTAAACGGATGGATACTATCGTGTGTTCCCGCGCCCGGCATATTAAGTCTTTGATAAACCAAAATCTTTCTGCCCGTTTCCTCGTACATTTTTTTCATCCCCGCCAAAAAGCTTATGAGATCGCCAGCAGGTGATGACGTCTTGCATTTTAGGGGATTATTTGTTATCTTTGGTTCGATATTTTCGCAGCGTTTGCGAAGAGTTTTCTTCACAGCTAAATTTTTTAAAAATGCCTAATTTGTTTTTGGTGCAGGTTTACGGAATTGATGCGCCCGGCGGAGCAACTGAAATCGCTTCTGCTAGCGGACAAGCAAACTTGTTTGCCGCTCAAAGCCCAATCCACGTTTACCCCACAACGCAAACTCGCGGTGTAGCCCAAGTACAATGCAACGCAGTTATTGAAGTTCTTCCACAGGGATTGAATCAAATCTCTACGAAGTACTTTACCGACAGAACTGTTGCTCAAGTACAGACTTTGGCTAACGCCTAATCGATTTAATTCGATTGAAAAAGTCCGGCCCATAGTGGTCGGATTTTTTATTTAAAAGAGTCTTTGATTTGAGAAAGCGCCTGCTGCTTATCGTCTATCTCTTTTGAAAGCCAATTAATTAAAAATTGCAGCACATTAGCGCGCTCCTGAAGTTCTCCCTTATTAAGCTCCTTAATAAGTTTGTCCACGTTAATTTTCTCGTTTGCCATTAGTCAATGTATTTGTTTGTGATAAAATAAGAAACAAGCTGCGTTGTATTCTTGCAATTAAATTTAGCCCTAAGTAGCTGAAGCTTATAGGCAAAGGTGTTTTTATTTAACCCAAGCTTTTCGGCTACCCCTTTGGCTTTCTCGCCAGTAGCGAGCAGTTTCACCCACGAAATCTCTTCAGATGTCGGAATAGGTGGCGCGTAGTCGTTGTTTTCCATACCGCAAAATTAGGGGTTTAAAATAATTTTACAAAAAAATTTAAAATTTATTTGGTTGTCCAATTTTTATATATATTTTTGTTTAGATTTTGTTTTGATAACATAATTTATTAAATTAGCTTTCGATGGGCATAGAACAAATAAGAGAATTAAAGCGACAAGCAGGACTTCCCAAGCCTGCAAAAAAATATTCTATTCCAAAGAAGTCTAAGAAAAAACAACAAGAAGAAAGAGAAGAAAAAAAATTAAGAGGCGCAAGCGATACTGAATTACAGAAATGGTACAAAGCCAGACAAAAAGAAATGAGTGGTATATGTACGGAGTGTGGAAAGCCAACCAATACAAGTGTATATGAGTTGTCCATTCATTCTATATGCCACTTACTTGCTAAAAGAAAAACAGTAGCACCAAGTGTTGCTTGTCACGAATTAAATTGGATTGAGCTTTGTCCTGACCATCATTACAAGTTAGATAATAGTGCGTGGGAAGATGTGGCCAAGTGGAGATGCTGGCCAGAAATCAAAGAACGACTTCAAATAATTTATCACGAATTAGAAGAAGATGAGCGTCGTCACTTCCCCGACATAGCACTATGAAAACACTACAAATCATATTAATCCTATTCTGCGTTTATATATTCTATAAAGCTTTTGTATATACATTCTTTGATAAAAACTAAAACAATGGAAAAAAAGAAAAGAGGACGTAAGCCATTAAGTGAAAACGATAAAGTAATGCTTGTATCTGTTTACATAAAAAAAGAAGACAAGATAAAAATAGTAGAAAAGTACGGAAGTGTCACAACGGCAATAAAAGAAGAAATCATACCAAAATTAAATACCCCCAAACTCGCCAATTTATGATACGCAAAAAAACTGTATGGGTAAACGGATGCTTTGATATATTGCACCCCGGACATTTTGAATTACTTCGTTATGCTGCATCACTTGGAAACGTACACGTTGGAATTGACAGCGATGATAGAGTAAGAAAATCAAAAGGCCCAAACAGACCAATCCACGATGAAACTTTTAGGGCGGATATGCTATCTTCCCTGACATTCATAAAAAAAGTTTACATCTTTGAAACAGATTGGGACTTGCGTTCAATAACAAAGAAACTAAAGCCAGACTTTTTGGTAATTGGCGATGAGTACAAGGATAAGACTATTATAGGGGCCGAAAATGCTAAACGAATTGTATTTTTTCCAAAGTCATTACTTTCTACAACAGAGATTATAAACCGTATTAAAAACGGATGAAAAGATATATATCATTTAGCGGAGGGGTTGAATCAACAACTATGTGTCTTTTATACGGAAAAGGCGCAACCGCTATATGGGTAGACACCGGAGCAGAACACGAAGAAATGTACGAAAGAATAAATTACGTAGAGCAAAAACTAAAAGAATATCATAAGGGAGATTTTGAATTAGTAAGACTTAGGGCTGATATGAAACACAAGGGAGATGTCTACCATAGCTTGGAGGACTATATTGTAGCGCTTAAATTTATGCCATCTCAACAAAGAAGATTTTGCACATATTATTTTAAAATAAAACCAATAGATGATTTTTTAAGCAAAGAAGAGTGTGAGCTTTTGATTGGATTTAATTACGACGAACAAGGAAGGACTGGTAATCTGGAAATGAAATCAAATATAAAGTACACATACCCATTAATTGATGATGGTTTAACTAGGGATGACTGCGAAGACTTGCTCAAAATAAATGGACTTCATCCAGAATTTCCGGTTTATATGCTTCGGGGTGGCTGTAGAATGTGTTTTTTCAAAACAGAAAAAGAATATAGGGCAATGTATCACTTAAATAAAAACGAATTTGAAGAGGTTAGAAAATTTGAAGAAAAGATACAAGATCAAAGAAAAAAATTTTACTCAATAATGGGTAATGGTAAAAGCTTAAAACAATTAGCCATAGAATGTGAGTCGGAAATGTTTGAAGATGTAAAGTCCTTATACGATGCTTATAAAAAAGAAGCAAAATCTTGTGGAGCGTTTTGTAGAAGATAAAAATAAAAAAATGAGTAAAAAGCCAATTTGTACAGAATGTTGTAAAATACCAAAAGGTTGGGGATACGAATTAGAAATCGTAAACAACGAAAAGTATTGCGGAAAAATTCTTGTTTTTAAGGCAGGGTGTAAATTCTCTTTGCACTACCACATTATCAAACAAGAAACGTGGTATGTAAACAAAGGCAGTTTTAGATTTTCGTGGATAGACACAGAAGAAGGAAGTCGGCATACGCAAGAGCTTAACATAGGAGACGTGGTTACAATACCAGTTGGTATGCCGCATCAGCTATATGCTCATAAAGATGGGGAAATATTTGAAATATCAACACAACACTTTGACTCAGATTCTTATAGAGTATGGAAAGGAGATTAAATAAAGCAAAGGATCTTAGCGTCAGGGATCATATAGCGATTCAGGTCTTACCAATGCTACTTGCAACGGCAACAGATAATAATTCGCCAGATGAGATTTGTGATGAGGCTATAAGGATTGCGGAATTACTTGTAAAAAAATTAAATAGTGAACATATACGTAGACATAGACGGGACGATTTGCAATAGTGTTCCGGGAAGATACGAGGATGCGTCACCTATTCCCGCAAACATTAATAAAATAAACAAACTTTATGAAGAGGGGAATAGAATTACATATTATACCGCCAGAGGTCAATCATCAGGAGTGGATTATTCGGATTTAACATACAACCAATTATTAAACTGGGGATGCAAGTTTCACGATATAGTTATGAACCACAAGCCGTCTTATGATTTAATGATTTGTGACAAAACAAAAAGAATAGAAGAGATATGAACTTTCTTGTATTAGGAGAAAAATGTAGAGATGTTTTTGTGTACGGGGAAGTTGCAAGACTAAGCCCAGAAGCACCTGTTCCTGTTTTTACGCCTATTAGGAAAACAGAAAACTTAGGGATGGCAGCAAACGTATACAATAATCTTTTTAGCTTAATAGAAAAGAAGGCATCAGTCATTGGTCATTTTTCAAAGGGGGACATAATAAAGACACGATACGTAGACGAAAAGTCAAACCATTATTTCATTCGCATAGATGAGAATGACAAAGTTCAGCCTATAGAGTTTTCGGATAATTTAAAAAAGATTATCAGTATTAGCGACTGCGTAATTATATCCGATTACAACAAAGGATATTTAAGCTTAAATGATATTTATCTTATTTGCCAAGAAGTAAAAGAAAACGCTGTTATATTTTTAGACACAAAGAAAAAGCTAACGCCAGTCATTTTAGACCAGATTGATTTTGTGAAAATGAATGAATCAGAATTTGCAACAAACGCAAGTTTTTCCAAAGATTACGAGACGAAAATAATTATTACTAAAGGAGGCGATGGATCATATTACAACAACGAACATTTTCCAATAACCAAGAAAACAACAGTTGATGTATCAGGAGCAGGCGATACTTTTTTAGCTGCATTGGCTTTCTATTTTATGACTTCCCACGACATAAAAATAGCCATACAAAAAGCAAATGAATTAGCTTGTAAAGTAGTATCAGAAAGAGGAGTTTCGGTTATTTAAAAAATTTTTTTGGAAGTTCGGGAAGTTGTGATGTATATTCGTGTCGCTTATTCGGTTTTTATGAATCAATCATCAATAATATATTTCAAAATACTGGCTTGTCCTGTAGCGTTTTCATTCTCTTCATAGAGACCGAAATAAGCAGCGTTATAGGCAAGCCAACTTAATTTTTATTTTATGTCAACTAACACGCATTTGGTCGTTTTTACAGAGATAAACGACAAGGAAGAAAAAATGGCTGAAATATTTGCCAACTCAAGAAATAATGTAGTAATTGATGTAGATAAATTCAATATTCTTGAAATCACAAAAGAGGATTGGCCAGAAATTAAAGGATTTATTGATGCAACTTTTAAAATTTTAAATAATGGCGAAGAGATTAACTGATACCGAAAAATGGAAAGACGATTGGTATATATCTCTTTCAAATGACGATAAAGTTGTTTGGCAATGGTTAGTAGATAATTGCAACCACGCAGGGATATGTAAAAAAAATATGGCTTTGCTTAATTTAATGTGTAAAGTTGATTATACAGAAGAGCAAATGTTAAAAAAAATGGAGAACCGAGTAATGAAAGTAAAAAATATTTGGTTTATTCCTAAATTTTTAAAATTTCAATATCCTACATTGTTAAGTAGTAAGCCAGTAATCATTAGTGTTGTTAAAGAATTGTTTGCCAATAACTTATGTAACGAAATTCCAAAAGATTTCGGAGATGATTATATAATAATTAAAGAATCATTCAATAATCATTACAAAATGATTAAGGATAAGGATAAGGATAAGGATAAGGATAAGGATAAGGATAGTACTTTAATCGAAAAAAGTGTAAAAAGGGGGTATGGGGAAAAAAAGAAAAGTGCAAGTTTTGTGGATTTGGAATTAAACCGAGCTTACTTTTCAGAGGATGGAACAAAATGGCAAGAACTTGGAACAGAACAAAAAAACCTTTTACTCAAAAAAGAATTGAAATACTATGAAATTTTTGAAGGTGAAATTTTTTAAAAACTGAAAATGTACTACGACCAACTTACCAAACTTGGAATTAGGCTTCGGAAAAGAAGCGGACAAGAAAAAACAACCTGCCCACAATGCTCTGCTGGGAGAAAAAAGAAAACTGATCCTTGCCTTTCTGTGAACATTTCGCAAGGGGATTACAACTGCCATAACTGCGGATGGATGGGAAACGTAAGGACTTTCGTTAAAAGCGAATCAATCAAAAAATTTGCAAAGCCTAGTCCTGAGATGCTGAAAAATGCAGAGTTGAATGACAGAGTGAAAAATTATTTTTCAGGCCGGGGAATAAGTGAGAATACTCTGCAAAAGTTTTTTATTCACGGCAAGGAAGAGTGGATGCCACAGTCACAGCAGAAAGAGCGCTGTATCGTCTTCCCTTACATTCGCGACAACGAAATCGTAAACGCAAAGTACCGAGATGGGAAAAAGGGTTTCAAGCTTGTGAAGGATGCTGAATTGATTTTTTTCGGGATGCAAACACTTCAAGGCCGTAGATGCGCAATCATCGTGGAAGGCGAAATTGATGCCCTATCAGCATACGAGGTTGGTTTTGGTCAGGACTACGAACCGATTTGTAACGAGGACGGGGAAGTTGTGGAACACGAACTTGGAAGATTTGCAGTTCTTTCGGTTCCAAACGGAGCGAGCAAAGGAAACCAGCGGATGGAATATCTCGACAACTGCGCCGAGTACTTGGAACAGGTCGAAGAGTTTATCATCGCGACCGACAACGACGCGCCCGGTCAAGCCCTTCGGGACGAGCTAATCCGGCGTTTAGGGGTTGAAAAATGCAGAACCGTGAGGTGGGAAATCCTAAAATCGCACCAGACGCACGGAAACGGCCCAAAAATCGCACCAAAAGACTTTAATGAGGTATTATGCCATTTTGGAAAAGATGCCCTTAAATCGCTTGTATTGAGTTCACAGGAAGTTCCAGTAGATGGGATATTTTATGTCGAAGATATTTTTTCAACGATGTTAGAGAACTTTGAAAGGGGTGTGCAGGTGGCTCCTCCGACACGAATTGATGTGCTTGATGAATACTTTAGATGGAAGAAAGGAGACATAAATTTATGCACGGGTTACGCTAACGCGGGTAAGTCTACTTTTATGCTTCAGTTGATGCTTATTAAGAGTATTTGGGATGGATGGAAGTGGGCTGTTTTTAGTCCCGAAAATTTTCCTGCTTATGATTTTTATGATGATTTAGTGGAGATGTATGTTGGCAAGTGGAAGACTGATATGAAAAAAGAAGAATACATAGAGGCTTGTGATTTTATTGGCCAACACATATTCTTTGTTTATCCAGAACACGAACACGATATAGAATCTGTTCATAATAAGTTTCGTTATTTAATTCTTAAGAAAGGATTAGATGGAGTAATGATTGATCCATTTAATCAACTTGATTCAATGCAAAAAGCTTATCAAAGAGAAGACCAGTATTTGTCAAGTATACTAAAAGACATAAAAAGATTTGCATTATTAAATGGTATTTGCTACAACATAATAGCGCATCCAAAAAGTCCTAGCTATAGAGAAGATAAATCATTGCCCGTAGCAGATATGTATGATTTAGCTGGTGGAGCGATGTGGGGTAATAAGATTGATAACATACTCTCTTATTATAGACCAAGATTTCACGAAGATAAAAATAGTAAGGAGGTTGAGATATGGATACAGAAGATTAAAAGAAAAAGAACAGGAGGTCAGCTTGGTCATTGTAATTTGATTCTCGATTGGCGAACAAAAAGATTTTGTCATCCTGTTACTGGTCAAGATTATTGCGATATCAAGAGAGCAAAGGTTGCCTTATCTTCCCACAACCCAGACAACATTACTCAAGCTGAAATATCCAATCAATGGCTACCTTATAAAGACAACGATACTGAAGCTCCATTTTAAATACTAACCCAATGATAATTCACAAAAACACACACAAACCGCTGCGACTTCCCCGGCTACTTATTAAACCAAAACTATTAATTTACAGAGTAGCATTTACCGAATCTTGTAGATATGATTTAGGTAAAGACCAAGCAGATATTAATAAACTATTTGGAGTGGGATATTTTCCCTCACATCACGAAAACTCTGTACGAATAGGATGGAACTATGATTTAGTATCAGGCAAGGTAAACATATTTGCTTATTGGTATGCGGAGGGAATACGCGGCTGGCATTATTTAAGAAGTGTAGATATCGGGAAAAATTATTATTTTAAGATTTATATCGATGGAGATGCGCACAGATTAGATATTTCTGGAAGGAACTACCGCGTAGATGTTAAAAGCACACCTGTTTGCTATTTGTTAAGACCTTATTTTGGTGGAAACAAAACAGCTCCACACGATATAGTTATTGATTTAAATAAAGTTTAATGACACACGGATCATTATTTAGCGGGATTGGGGGTTTTGACTTAGCAGCGGAATGGATGGGATGGGAAAACAAGTTTCATTGTGAATGGAATGAGTTTGGTCAAAAAGTCCTTAAATACTATTGGCCTGATGCCGAATTATTTACCGATATTACAAAATCAGATTTTACAAAATATGCAAACCAAATTGACATTCTTACAGGAGGATTCCCCTGCCAACCCTACTCAACCGCAGGAAAGCGATTGGGAAAAGAAGATGAAAGACACCTTTGGCCTGAAATGTTACGAGTTATTAGAGAGGTCAAACCGACTTGGGTTGTGGGCGAAAATGTTCGTGGGCTTGTTAGTTGGAATGGAGGGTTGGTATTCGAAGAAGTGCAAACTGACTTGGAAAATGAAGGATATGAAGTACAATCGTTTCTTATTCCAGCTGCAAGCGTCAACGCTCCCCACAGAAGAGACAGAATTTGGTTTGTTGCCAACACCAACAGCGAGATGTTGGAATACGGGAACGGAAAAAGAGAGGCCCCAAAACGAGCCATCAAGGAGAAGCGAATTGAATCATTTAATGGCACAAGAAAATGGGAAACCTTCCCAACTGTCCCCCCAATTTGTAATGGAGATGATGGGCTTTCCGACAGATTGGACTCTATTACCTTTTCTAAATGGAGAAAGGAATCAATCAAAGCAGGAGGAAACGCAATAGTACCACAAGTAGTTTATCAAATTTTTAAAACAATAGAATTGTATGAAAAAATTTAAAAGGGTGTCTGATCAAAAGATTATAGAAGTTAAAAAGGTACTAACGTCTGGCGTTAGTATTCGTGAGGCTGCAAGAATTTGCGGGGTTAGCTATTATTTAGCTTGGCACGTTAGTCGGGGAAGTTATGATAGAGACAATTACCTGTACGAGGTGTTTAAGAAAAAAGAAAACGAAAAATATTTTAGTTGGAAAAACTTTGAAATATTCTAATGGCAATTTTAAGAAACATACAAAACAATCACTTATATCGCTACTTAGGTGGTAATAGGTATAGAAATATTATGACTGGCGTTGAGGGTGAGATAGGGGAAGATGTGGCGCAGAAAATATTTAAGATTAACCTAGAGCTTACTGAAGTATGCGAGAACTTCCCTAACGTAGAAAAATTAATACATTCATTAAAACTAAAAATAGATAAAAATGAAAACTCCAATGCAAGAACTTCTTAAATGGGTAGAAGACAAGTACGAGATAACTATTGCAGAAAACAAAAAGGAAGCTTACCTGATTAAAGAACGAGTAAGTATTGTAAAGGCTTGGGAAGATGGCGCTCTTGCGTCTGAAACCGGTATTGGCTTTATTGATGGAACATTATATTTCGAAAACACATATCTAAACGATTCCGGCTCTCGTTAACCGGGTTTTATTATGTCTGGTCTTATTAAAAAAGGAGAAGGGGTTACTTATTTAAACATTAAAGAAGGGAAGCTTGTAACTAAAAAAAATGGTGTTACAGAAACCTTTGATGGTGTTAAAGGAACCATCACAAAAGTTGAATTTGTCAAGGATGAGTATGAAGGAAGGCAGTATGAAAAGGCTGCTATCCATCTTAATCACGATGGGCAAAACTACATTTTGCAAATGCACGTAGACAGCGGGTACTTCAGAAACTTTTGCAACGCACTAAAAAGCGGAAAGCCAAAAGAGGAAGTTTATATCCAACCGTCTTACAAAAAAGATGAAAAAGGGAAAACGTCTGCGGGTTGCTTTATTTCCCAAAACGGTAAGTTCTTAAAACACGCTTACACAAAGGACAATATGGGAGAACTTCCCCCGCTTGAAACAGTAATCCTAAAAGGAGAAAAACGCTACGACAACACAAAGCAAATAGCTTTCTGGAAAAACTGGCTATCCAGTACATTTACTCAAGATGAGGAGGCTACACAAACACAAGAAGATGATGACAGCGGGCTGCCCTTTTAATTATGAGAAGGGGATCTATATCTTTAATTGATTTTGACGGCACTATTATATTTAATGATCGATATAAAGATAAAAGAGAGAGAAACTCTATTATTCAGGGTTGGCGCAATAGAGTAGGCAAGAAGATGGATAGAATGTACTTGCAGGTTGCACCAAACGAAAAGCTGTCACGAAGAAAGCCGAGGAATTAACCTCGGCTTTTTCATTGCCACTTCTTCCCGAAACCCGACCAAAGACCTCGGTTAATTAAGATTTTAAAATGGCAATTAGTTTCCCTTTCTAAACTCGACTCCTACAAATACTTTAGTGCTATCTCTAAGCACCTTTCCATCCAGATATTGCTTCTGAACAGTTACGCAGGATGTCAGGGAAGATGCGATACAGGCTATTACAGCCACTATGATTAACTTTTTCATATTACAAAGTTACTCCATTATTAGAATGTAGTGGGAAGTTTTACCACCCGATTTGTAGCAATATTTAACACCCGGAAGGGGTTTATTGTTTTTAAGACGCTTAATAATTGCCTGCCTTGTTAGGCCGTGAAGCTTGGCGTAATTGGTTACAGATATTACATTTCCCTCTTTTTTCATAAAGTTTACAATTGACAACAAAAATAGTTAATAAGTTGCAAATTGACAACCTATAGTGCATGAAATTTGCGTAAAGTTTCATGCAGTTTAAATTTTTTCTAGTATTCGTACTCTGAGTACAAATTTTTGCCACTATTTCGAACTACTGTCACTAATTTGCCAAAATCGGTGACAAAACAAAGCCAAATTCGGAAATAAACCGAAATATGCACAATAAATTAGCCTAGTATAATGTGCATTAAAACGCACAAAAACACGCATTTTGACCGATATAACGGACATTGACATAAAAAAGTGCAACCCCGTAAGCCCTTATAAGCCCTTACCACATCTCCCCCCCCCCTACATACACACATAATAAGAGAGAGAGAGTACACAAGCCCAATGCCCCCGCC
>Ga0214917_10000639_pt1 | contig 45491 bp, 35 predicted proteins | sample LL_1208_BB_MetaG_FD_177983 | JGI IMG/M metagenome (GOLD analysis project Ga0214917, IMG submission 177983) | Freshwater microbial communities from Lake Lanier, Atlanta, Georgia, United States - LL_1208_BB | ecosystem: Environmental > Aquatic > Freshwater > Lake | place: USA: Georgia | collected... | reverse complement strand
GCGCAGCCGGGTGGCGCAGCTGCCGATCGTGCGGCCGCTGTTCTGGCCGAAGAGCACGCCGGCCAGTTCACCCCGCTCATTGAGGATCGGGCCGCCCGAGTCGCCCTGCCTGGCGCCCGCCGCCAGTTCCACGAACTCCTTCGGATACCCGGTGCCCGGGGCGAGATACTCCGTGCAGCGGCCGGTCTGCGCCCGATACGGCCCGCGGCCATAGCCGGCGATCGTGAGCAGGTCACCGGGCGCGGGGTCGGCCGCGGCCAGCGGGATCGGTGTCGCGGGGGGCTTCCAGATCACCACCGCCGCCAGATCCCAGGCCTCGTCCATGCGGACCACCGTTCCGGCGGTCTGAAAGCCGTCGGGAAACTGCACGAGCACCGCCGTGCGGCTGTCCCGCACGACGTGCCAGTTGGTGAGCACGAGGCCCTGCTGCCGATTGGCATCGGCCAGCACGCCCGACCCGAGCGACGCCCCGCCCTGCTCCGCTGCGACGATCCGCACGACGGCCGGGTGCGGTGTCTGGCCGCTGAGCAGATAGTCGGCGAACGCCTCCGGCGCCCAGCCGCCGTCGGCACGAGCCACCGGTGAAAGGATCGCAGGAGTGACCGCCACGCCGACCGCCGCGACGACCAGCAGGCTGCGGAACAGCGTCATCACCCACCGCCTCCGCGGGCCGCTACCTCGGCACGCCTCGGGCCGCCTGCCGCCGTGTTTCGCGGTCGATGATCCGTTGCAGAAGCTCCCTCCGCAGCCGCTCGCGCTCGCGACTGGTGTCCGCATCGGCCGCAGCCGCCGACGGGGGGACGGAAAGGCCGTTGGACTGACGTATCAGGCGAATCATGGGCCACGCTCCTGTTCGTGCGGCGGCCGGCCTCCGTCGCATCGACAGGTATCGCCCGCCGGCCCGCGACGGCCGCAGAAAAAAGCCGCCACCTGCCGCGGCCCGCGCAAGCCGCACAGTCCGGTAGAGTCGGGCGGCGCGTCACGACGAGCCGGCGTCGGCGGCAGCGTCGCGGCGGCCACCCGCGGCCCGATCGGGCCGCGGCGTGACGGCGAACCCGGCCGCCCGCAGGTGCTCGTGCACCGCGACGGCATGCTCGGCATCGGAGGTCTCGACGGTGACCTCGACGCTCGCCACGAACACGTCCGGCCCCGGGAAGGTCCGGTCGTGCACGATCTCCTGCACGCTCGCCCCCGCGGCGGCGATCGCGGCCGTCAGCCTGGCGATGCCGCCGGGTCGGTCGGTCACCTGCGTGGAAAACCGCCACAGGCGGCCATCGACCGCCAGGCCGTGCTTGATCACCCGGTCGAGGATCGTCAGGTCGATGTTTCCGCCGCACAACAGCAGCACCACCCGGCGGCCGGCCAGTTCGCCGCCGAGGCTCCCCATGACGGCGGCCAGCGCCGCCGCGCCGGCCCCCTCGACCACGGTCTTCTCGAGTTCCAGGAGCCGCAGCACGGCCAGCGAGATCGCCTCCTCGCCGACGGTCACGACCCGATCGACCAGCGGCGCGGCCAGCGCGAACGAAATGGCGCCGACCCTACCCACCGCGAGGCCGTCGGCCAGGGTGGCCCGCGTCGGCACCTGCACCGGATGGCCGGTGGCCAGCGAGGCGGTGAGGCTGCCGGCGGCGGCGGGTTCGACGGCGATGATCTGGATGTCGGGCCTGATCGCCTTGGCCACGGTCGCCACCCCCGCCAGCAGGCCCGCCCCGCCGGTGGGCACGACGATCACCTCGGCATCGGGCACGTCCTCGAGGATTTCCAGCGCCATGGTCCCCTGCCCCGCGATGACCCGCGGATCGTCGAACCCGTGGACGAGGTTGAGGCCCTCCCGGGCGGCCAGATCGAGTGCCCGGCTGCGGGCGTCGTCGAACGATTCGCCCTCCAGGATCACCCGGGCCCCCAGCCGGCGGCAGGTGGCCACCTTCACCAGCGGCGCGAACCGCGGCATCACGACCGTCACCGGGATGCCCAGGAGCCGGCCGTGGTAGGCGAGCCCGAGGGCATGGTTGCCGGCCGACGCCGCCACCACCCCGCGGGCCCGCTGGGCGGCGTCGAGCAGCAGCAGGGCGTTGCGGGCGCCCCGCTCCTTGAAACTGCCCGTCCGCTGGAGGAGGTCGAGCTTGCACCAGATGTGGCAGCCGGTGAGCTCCGAGAGCGGCACGCTGGGAGGACAGGGGGACCGGTAGATGCCGGAAGCGATCCGCTCGTGGGCGGCGCGGATGTCGGCCAGCGTGACCGTCACCGGGTCCGGGGGGACCGCCGCGGCGGCCGGGCTCATGACGACAGCCTTTCCGGACGGTGAAACGACCGCACGTCGATCCACTGCATGCCCGCCCGCCGGGCCGCCTCGATGCCCAGATCGCTGTCCTCCCAGACGACGCACCGCTCGGGCCGGGCACCGAGCCGGCGGGCCGCCTCGAGGAACGGGTCGGGGTCGGGCTTGTGCCGGGAGGTGTCCTCGCTGGCCACGATCGTGTCGAACGCGGCGGTGATCCCCACGTGGTCGAGGATTTTCCGGCACACCGCCTGGTAGCCGCCGGTGACCACGGCCATCGGGATCCGGCCGCGGGAGCGGAGCACCACCTCCACGACCGGGTCGATCGGCTGCACGTGGGCGAGCTGGGCGAGGAAGGCCTGCTCCTTCGCGTGCACCGCATGCTCGAGATCGATCGTGATCCCCTTCTCCGCGGCGAGCGTGGCCACGATGTCGCGCGTGGGCCGGCCGCCGAGGGAATAGAAGCGGTCCTCGTCGAAGGCGATGCCGTGGGCCTCCGTCACGCTCAGCCAGCCGCGGTAGTGGGCGGGCATCGTGTCGGCCAGCGTGCCGTCACAGTCGAACAGCAGGGCGTCGAGCGTCTGGGTGTGCCACATGGATCTGCCGCAGCGGATGACGAGGGGACGGGGAACGGGGGACGGAGGCGGCGGCCCAGGCACCGCCCGGTCGGTGGGCCGCCGCCGGGTTATAAGCCGCCGGCACGGCCCGTCCTATCCCGCCGCCGCCGGCCGGGGCGGCCAGGCCGTCCCGACCGCGGCCCGGCAGCGGCGGCCGGTCGGGCAAACTGGGCAACCTCCCGTGCGGTTGTCGGTTCCGGGCTTCCTGCCGGAAATGCTCATGGATGGGGTCGCGGCGGGTCGATCACTTCCGACGACCGTGCCGGTTTTTTCGGCAGGGACTCCCCTGCCCGGCAGACCGGTGACCGCGACGGATAAGACAGCGATGGAAAAATCCGCCAATCGTTCCGGAACACGCAGGGCCGCCCGCCTCCGGGCCATCCGCCGCAAAGCCGCGGCCTGGCAGCGCAGGGCGCGACGGGCCATGGCGATCGCCCTGATCGCGGCGTCGATCGCCGAGGCCCCCACGCGTCTGGCCCATGCCCAGATCGGCCAGCTCGGCGGTGCCGGGGCTGCCGCCGGGGTCGGGCAGAGCGGCATGGGCGCCGTGGGCGGCCTGGTCAACGGCGCGGCGGCCCGGCTGGCGGACCTCGACGAAAACGGCCCGGGCTTCACCTACTACGGCATCAACGCCGCCGACCGCGGCCTCGGCTACCGCGGCAGCTACTACACCATGGGCGGCTTCATCCCCTACGCCGAGGACGATCTCGGCGGCGTGTGGAACGCCGACCTGCGGGCCCACCTCAGCAACTACGGCGGATTCTTCTCCAACGTCGGCGCGGTGCGCAAGCAGTTCTGGGGCGGCACGATCTTCGGCCTCGGCGTCTTCTGGGACTACGACGGCGACCAGAACCAGTACTCCGACACGACGATCACCGACGCCAGCGGCAGCTACGTCTTCGCCGGCGGCCAGACCTACCAGCAGGTGGGCGTGTCGGCCGAATGGCTCACCGACTACGGCAACCTGCGGAGCAACGGCTACATCCCCTGCGGCACCACCGCCCAGCAGATGGGACCATTCGTGGGCAACTCGCTGCTCTGCACGACCGGCATCAACGCCGGACTGGCCGGCGCCGACCTCGAGGTGGGTGCCTACATCCCGGGCCTCGCCGACTGGGCCGGCATGGTGAGCGTGGGCGGCTACGCCTTCGGCAATGCCCGTTACAACACGGTCAACGGCACCGACATCGTCCCCTACTTCGGCGGCGTGTACACCAGGCTCGACCTGACGATGGTCCGCAACTGGGACTTCTCCCTGCAGGCCAACAACGACAGCTACTTCGACTGGACCGGCTTCGCGCGGCTGACCTACCGCATGGGCGGCTCGCGCCGCCGCAACGTGCCCGATCAGATGGAGCAGCCCATGATGCGCAACGAGCACGTGGTGCGGTCCCACCGGGCGCCGGTGCAGGCGACCTTCTTCAATCCGTCGACGGGACAGGTACAGCCCTACGAGGTGTACCACGTCGACAACTCGCGCACCCTCAGCCCGGCCGGCACGGGCACCTGGGAGAACCCCTTCACCACCCTCCAGCAGGCCCAGGACGCCGCCAAGGCCGACTACGACATCGTCTTCGTCCGCTACGGGCAGAGCGCGACCTGCCCCTACGAGACCCCGGTGGGCGGGTACCAGTTCCAGGCCAGCCACCAGTACCTCGTGGGCGAGGGCACGTCGCTGCGGCTGTGCACGGCCAACTGCGGCCAGGTGGACCTCTGGTCGGCCACGCCGGCGAGCGTGTACCCCGTGATCACGAACCCGAGCGGCCCGGCCGTCGTGCTCACCGACGGGACCGGCACGAACAACACGGTCGATCACGTGCAGATCACCGGCGCCCAGATCGGCATCACCGACGGCCCGGGCCTGCCGGTGGCGGGCATCGCCACGGTCAACGACGTGCGGATCACCGGCAACGGCCCGCAGCAGACCGGCGTGCTCATCCAGGATGCGCAAGGCAACGGTGGAACGCTCAACTTCACGAACATGACGCTGAAGAACCTCACGGCCGACGGCTTCGTGGTGGATGGCGTCGTGGGGCCCGATGGCAGCAAGGTGATCAGGGGCAATCCCGACGTGAACGTCTCGAACTCCACCATCCGGAACACGTCGGGATCGGCGGTCGTGGTCAACGGCATCGCCGGGTCCGGCCGCCTGCGGCTGGCCAACAGCACGATCGACGGCGCGACGGGGCCGGGCGTCACGGTGACGGGCGGCAACGCGATCGTCGAGACGACCGTCATCCGCAGCGTCGGCAACTATGGCGTGTCGGTGAGCGGGGCGCCGTTCGTGGACAGTGCGGCGCTCACCACCGGCGGCACGTCCACCGTGCAGGTCGCCGCGTCGCTCATCGAATCCACGATCGGCGTGCAGGCATCGGCCCCCAACGCCGGCGATCTCGTCAACCTGACGGTCAACGGCAACACGATCGTCTCCCCCGGCGGCGGCAACGGCGTGAACCTGGCCGTCGCCAACGGCCAGATGAAGGCCAACGTCAACTCCAACCGCATCAGCGGCCAGCTGACGAACATCGGACCGGGCAATACGACCACGACCGGCACCGGCGTCGGCGTGGCCAACATCCAGATGACCACCTCGGGCACCGGCACGACGAACCTGACGGTCAAGGCGGCCAATGCGGCCAACCTGCGGGCGATCAACTTCAACGCCACCGTCGGCCAGGAGCCGCCCGGCGTGGCTCCGCCGCCCAGCTACGACCCGGCAGTGGTGGTGCCGCTGCCGCGGCCCTGACCGCCACCCCGGCGGGGGCCCGATCGCGGATCAACGCCAGTTGAACTTCCGGCCCGACGACGGGGCGGCCGAAGCCCCGCCCGACGACCCGCCCGACGGCGCGGCCCCCGCCGAGAGGGCGTGGAAGTTGCCGCGGGAGTCGAGCCTGGTCTTCGCGTTGGGCTCGTAGCGGCGGCCCGCCCTGCCCGGGACGACCGCCGGGCCGCCGAGCACGCCATTGACGATGACGTTGCCCAGCACGTTCCGTCCCTGACCGCCGAACGAGTTGCCGACGATCACGTCGATGGCACCGGCGACGTTCACGCCGTACCGGCCGTTGCCGGAGATGGCGTTGCTCGTGCCGACGACCTTCGTGGACGTGCCGATGGAGTGGGTGCCGCCGGTCACCTGCACGCCGTCGTAGGCGTTGCCGAAGACGTTCGTGTTGATCACGGTGCTGACACCGCCCGAGAGCACCAGGCCGTTGAGGTTCGACTGCACCGTGTTCCGCACGGGAGCGGCGAAGTTGACTCCCTGCGTCACGGCCGTCGCGGTCATCGGCTTGGAGAGCGTCACGGCCCGGCCGTTGATCGCCGCGATCGTCGTGCCGGAGGCGATGCCCGGGCCCGACACGCCCTGCCCGAGGAACACGCTGCCCGGGCCGATCCCCGGCGGCAGCACGATCACGGTGCCGTTCTGGACGGTCTGGATGGTCTGCTTGGCGGGGGCCGCGTCGATCCCGACGTACGAGGTGCCGGCCGAAAGCTCGATGCCGGTGCCGTTGCCCTGGTTGACCACCCCCACGGTGGTGCCCACGATCGCCAGGCCCGCGGCAGCGGCCTCGGTGCGGATGCCCGCCTGCGTGCTGCCGACGATCGTCGATCCGCTCACGGTGCCGCCGGCGCCGGGTCCGGTCGCCAGGACGCCGAACCTGTCCGCGAGCCGGCCGCCGGTCGCGTCGCGGCCCAGCACCATCTTCGACACGAGGATGCCGTCGACGCCGTTGATCTTCACGGCGGCGCCGTTCCCGAAGCCGCCCACGGTGAGGTTCGCCACCGAGCCGCCGGCACTCCCCACGGCCGACTGCGAGCCGTTCACGAACTCGAACCCGTTGACGCTCGAGGCCGTGGCCGCCGGCCGGCCCGTGCGGGTGGTGAGGATGCGGGAGCCGTCGATGCTGACGCCGGCGGTCGCCCCGACCGCCCCGCCCGGCAGCCGGAACCGGTTCGCACCGTCGATGGCGAATGCCCTGCTGATCGCCGGCAGTTCCTCGGAGAGCCGGATCACGCCCGCCGCGGCACCGCCCGCGCCGGGCAGGCTCGTGGCGAAGGCGAAGTCGATCGTCGGCGTGGGATTCAGCGTCGAGTCGGTGCTGACGGCCTGCCGGAGACCGATCATCTTGCCCAGCGACCCCGCCGCCGCGTTCGTGCCGGCCGCGCTCGACACCACGAACGTGGTGGTGTCGTTGACGTCCTCGGTGCCGATGTCCGTGCGGATCTCGTCGGCCGCGAGCCGCGTGACCGTCAGCGGGTCCGCGCCCAGCGAGTCGTAGGCCACGGCGAAGGCCTGGCCCGTGACGGCGGCCCGGTAGGCCCCCTCCGTGGTGGTCACGTAGCCGGTCTCCAGGGCGACACCGGTATCGACGTTCGTCGCCCGTCGCAGCACCCACGTGCCGCCGGCCGCACCGACGCTCTCCACCTCGTAGACGCCGTTGGCAATCGACACCGGAATCAGCGCCGATCCGGAGCCCCCGGGCGGCTGGTCGATCGTGCCGAACCGGACGAGCAGCCGATCCCCGGCCGCGAGCGACACGCCCTCGACGAGCGGCAGCGTGCCCGCCCCGGAGATCGTGGCGTTGACGGCATCGTAGGCGCCGGGCAGGGTGCTCGTGGTGGCCACCCGCACCGCCTCGGCCCCGGCCCGGTTGGGCACCAGGTTGACCGTCACGGGCGACGTGCCATAGGCCTGCTCGTAGGCGAGCCGGTAGACCGCGTCGGCCTGCAGCCCCTCGAGCACCCGCACCACCGTGCCGGCGGCGAGTTCGGCCGAGGTGTCGGCGTCGGCCGACCGGGTGAGGACCCAGTTGCGGCCCACGCTCCCGCTCACGGTGACCGTGTAGATGCCGTTCTCGCTGGGGTCGGCCTGGTTGGCCAGCAGGATGCGGTCGCCGAAACCGACCGGCGTACCGTCCACCTGCAGGGCCGACCGGTCGCCCGTCAGCGTCGCGGCGACCAGCCCGGGCACCCCCGGGTTGTAGGTGCCGGGGAGGTCGTCGGTCCGGGCGAACCGCACCGTCATGGCACTGCCGGCGCCGATCGGCGCGTCGGCCACGACGACCGGCCCGGCCACCGAACGGATCCGCACGCTGCCGGCCGCCAGCATGCTGCTGGCCGTGCCAGCGGACACGGCGGCCACGTTGCCGACGACGAGGGTCTTGGCGGTGTCGGTGGTGACGTCGATGCTGCCCCGCGGGGCCGACACGTCGATGGCGGTGACGTCCTGCAGCGCGGCCTCCAGCGCGATGACGTTCGGCGAGAAGGGCGACCCGACGCCGGGATCGACCCCGCCCGCCCGCAGCGTGACCAGTCCCGACGCGCTCAGCGCCGGGATGGCGATGTCGTTGAGTTCGTCCACGGAGAAGTCGCCGGCCGCCCTGCCGGTCAGCGTCACGACGTCGGTCCGCACGGCGACGCTCCCCTCCGACTCGATGCTCGCCGTGCGGGCGACCAGCCGCGTGCCCCCGCTCACCTTGCCGACCGTCCCGGCCTTGTTCCGCTGCACGAGCCGGATGCCGTTCACGCCCGAGATCGCCCCGGCGACGTTGATGTCGCCGGCGGTCGCCGTGAGCGTCACGTCGTCCCGCGCATCGACCACGGGGGCCAGCACGCTGATCGAATTGGTGATCGCCAGCGACGTGCCGGTGATCCCGATCTGGCCACGGCTGGTGGACAGCGGCGCCGCGATGGCCAGGGCGGCCCCGGAGCGGATGGAGAGATCGCCGGCGGTGGCGATCGCCGAGTTGAACGACAGGCCGCCGCCGGCCGACAGCGAGATCGCCCGGCTGCTGGCCGCCACGGCGTCGAAGGCGATGGCATCGACCTCGTCGATCGTGAGCTCGTAGGGGAAGGGACCGGAGAGCGGATCGCCCACCCGCGTGGCCGCCGTCACCCGCAGCGACCCGATCTTCGTCCGCAGGTTCAGCACGTTGGCGGCGACGGACGACTGCTCGGGCGTGGCGAGGTCGTTGCCGAGCGTGATGGCGACGGTGGTGCCCTGGATGAGACCGACGTTGGCGCCCGTGAGCGGCGACACCGTGGAGAACGTGAAGGGCGCCAGCGACTGGGCCGCGTTCGGGGACTGCATCAGGTAGGTCTGGTTGGTGGCGTTGATCGTGCCCTCCACCGCCAGGTCGCTGGTGTCGGCCTGCACGAACAGCGAGTTGGCCGCGCCGCCGCCCTGGCCGACGAGCGAGCCCGAAGGCGACACGAACATGCGGCCGCGGAGCGTCGTGTCGGTACCGGGGTCGTCGCCGATGATCAGCGAATAGCTCGACGCCGAGACCGGCGCGTTGAAGTTCAGCCGCTCGGTCTCGGGCAGCTGGGCGATCGCCACGTCCGGCGGATCGATGGTCACCGTGGTCGTGCCGTCGTAGCCCGAGCCCTGCGTGTCCACCACGATGGCGGTCACCACGCCGCTGGTCACGACCGCGCGGGCCGTGGCCCCGGTCCCGGTGCCGCTGATCGTCACCAGCGGCGGGTTGTCGGCCGAGTAGCCCTGGCCACCGAAGCCGGAGGGGATGCCGATGGCCGTGATGCGGCCCCCGCTGCCCACCACCGCCCGGGCCCGTGCGAGGTCGGCGAAGGGAATCGGGTCGGCCGTCACGACCACGCCCGTGTTGAAGTTGACGTCGAAGCGGTTGGCCGAGGCCACCTGGGCGTTGAGGTTGATGTTGGTGGCGTCGAGCGTGACGCCCGCCACCCCGCCGGGGACGCCGCCGAGCCCGGCGGCCTGCACGATCGGGCTGTTGATGTTGATGCTGGAGCCCGGGGCGAGGAACTGGGCGTAGAAGTCGCGGGAGATGGTCTGACCGGCCGCCACGGTGAACTGGCTCGACCGGGCGTCCTGGGCGTAGACGGCGTACCGCGCGTCGAGCGACAGCGGCCCCGGATCGGCCGCGAACTCCAGGAACACCCGGCCGGTCTCGTAGCTGACGTACCCGGTGAAGGTGATCGTGCGGGCGGTCTGCGCCGTCGAGTTCGTGTAGTTCACCGTGACCGAGCCCGTCCGGCCGCCGTTCTCGAAGAACAGGACGTTGTCGCGGGGGCCGCCGCCGATCGGCGTGAACAGGTTGTCGGTGCGGAAGCGGATGACATCGCCGTCGCCGAACCGCAGGCTGCCGTTGAGCGTGCCGGGCACGATCGCCCCCGGGTTGGCCGCCGTGGCGGGCAGCGCGAACGTCGGCCGCGTGCCGGCCGCCGGATTGGCGGCGAAATCGCTGATCCGCGGCTGGGTGTTGTACGAGGCGGAGTCGACGACCGGCGCGGTGATGCCGGCCGACGGCACGGCGCCCGGCGCGGCCGACCAGAAGATGCGGATGGCGTTGACGGCGTTGGCACCGGTGGGGACGAGGATCGTGCCCGACGTCGGGAAGACGATCGTCGGATCGCTCAGTGTCCCGGTGTTCACGAGCGTGAACGCCAGCCCGTTGCCGCCGCCGCCGTTGGTGAAGTTCCAGCGGTTGCCGGCGTAGCTCACCGACCCCGACACGGTGGAGTTGGCGGCCCCGTTGGTGAGGGCGACGACGTTCGACAAGAGGTGCGTCGTCACCGTTCCCGTGCCGACCTCGACGGGGGCGATGCCGGCGACGCTGACGGCGGTGCCGTTGGTGGCGTAGAGCGTCGTCAACCCGTTGATCCCGACGATCTGACTCGCGTTGTTGAAGCTGGCGTTGTCGGCGACGAGCAGGTTTTGCGCGGCCGTGGCCACCTGCTGCACGTAGACGTCGTCGCCGCCGTCGCTGGCGATCACCGCCCACGGCGAGCCGAGTTCGCCGCCCGCCGGGAAGATGTTGATCGCCATCGCCAGCCGGTCTTCCAGCCGCTCGGTCTGGCCGCAGGTCGCGGGCCGGCGGGCCATCGGCCCCCGGGGGCGGCGGCTGCGACCGGCCTGACGCGGCGCGAGGGCGACCGGATCGGCCCGCTGCCCGACCTCCCGATTCCTGAGCACCTGCAGCATGCGGTCGAGCGTCGACATGGGATGGTCCTTTCGGTGGGACGGAGGGGCGCCGGCGGCAGTCGCGCCGGAGGTGTCAACGACGCCTTCTCCCCCCGGATATGGGCCGGAACAGGGCGGTACATCTTGACTACCTCACGAGTACGCAGTGGTCAACAAGTTGGTTCGATCCGGTGAAATTTCCTGTCGGGGTCGGCCGCACAATCGGTGTGATCGAGGCAACCGGCAGGGCATGGCGTCCCGTGGCTGCCCGGAGGACGTGGGCGAGGGACGTCCGCGGGACGATGCTCAGCGGAGGCAATCGCCGACCGCGAGCCAGCCGCCGAGGCAGCCGTCCGTCGGCTTCGTGTTCACGCCGAGGCGGTAGAGGCCGCCCCACGCCGCGGCATCGACGTCCGGCCGCAGGCCCCGTCGCCGGCGGGCCTCGAAGGCGTCGCGAAACTGCCCGGTCACCGCGCCACGGCGACTGTCCCGCGACGGCACCACGCAGCGGCGGCAGACGTTCGCGGCGACCATCCGGATGCCGCCGATGGAGAAGCTCGGCGGTTCGCCCGGCGGCAGATCGGCGTACGGATCCGCCGGCAGATCGCCGGGCACCGCGGGCAGCCTCCGTGCCGGGCTGGCCAGCGTGTCCTCCCAGAACGCATCGCAGCCGCCGATCTCGAGGTTGGCCCGAAACCGGCGCCGGGACTCCCCGAGGTCGAAACCGAACCAGCGGCCCACCTCGTGGAGGGTCGCGGTCGATACGAGCGTCGGCCCCGGCGACTCGCGGTCGTCCGGGAAGCCGCCGTCGGCACGCTCCTCGAGCAGCACGTCAGCTCCGAAGGCCTCCGCCAGCCATGCACACGGCCCGCCCCGGCCCGGCACGAGGCGGAAGGTGTCGCGGCCGAGCCCCGCGAGCCGCCGCCGGTCGGCCGCGGGCAACGCCCCGGCATCGAGGGCGGACGGATCGACCCGCAGCGTCACCGTCCGGTCGTCGAGGGAGAACGCCGCGCGGATCGCGTGGAACAATGGCGACCGCTTGGCGTTGAGCACGCGGCCGTCCATGTCGACCAGCCGCCAACGCCGGTCGTGCTCGAGCGCACCGCCGGCCAGGCACCGGGCGGCCTCGACGTCGATGCCGTCGAGGCTCTTGACGGGATAGAGCGTGATCCGGTCGAGCGTCGGCATGACGGGCGTCCCGGTGGCTCGGCCGCGCGGCGCGACGGCGGCCGCGGGCTCACGGTCGCCGCCTGCACGCGCCGCCGCGGTCGGACAGGATCACTTCCCGAGCGCGATCCAGACGGCCGGCGGCACGGCCGGCACCACGGCCACCCGCCACGCGCCGCGGAGACCGGAGGCCGTGCCGGTGGGCGCGGACGCCGCCGTGGCCGCGGCAGCCAGCACCGCCGGGGTGAACGGATCGGCCGCCGCGGCCGACACGGTGTAGCCCATGTCCTGCATGGCTCCGACGGTGATCACGCTCAGCGGCATGGGAACGCCGGCCGCCTCCGCGTACCCCGTCATCAGCTCCGTCTTCAAGACGGTTTCCCGCCAGTGCGCCCCGGCCGTCCCCGGCCCGCCGCCGGTCTCCAGCGGCACCGCCCGGTCGGTGTTGCGGAACACCGTGTTGTAGGCCCGCACCGCGTTCGGTCCGGTGAAGCCGTCGGCGACGACGAACCGGCTGTAGAAGGTCGGCGATCCGCCTCCGGAGATCCCGAAGCCGAGCGCGTGGCCGAACTCGTGCAGCAGGATGTTGCGGAGCTGCGGGTTCGATGCATCGAACGGATCGATCCCGGCCACGGCGTCCCACGGCAGGCCGGTGGTTCCCGGGCGGAAGTCCACCGGCCCGGCGTTGGCCAGCGTGCCGCTGGGGCCGTCGCCGCCGCCGAGCAGCCCCTCCCGCACCGTGATCCGCAGGTCGTCGATGAACACGTTCTGCTCGGTGTCCAACACGCCCGGCAGATCCCCGGTGATCACCTGCGACCACCGTGCCGCGGCCCAGTCGCAGGCGTCCTTGATGCTCTGCCGCACGTTGCCGGAATAGTCCACCGTGATCTGAAACCCGGGCACCTCGCCGCTGTCGTCGTTGCGGATCACGCCGGTCGCCCGGCTCTCGGCGAGCGTGGCGTTGTCGGCCGCGGTCAGCACGAACGAGAACGTCTCGTCGGCCTCCGGCCGCGTGTCGCCGACCAGCGAGACATCCACGGTTTTCTGCGTCTCACCCGGGGCGAACGTGACGCTCCCCCGGGCCGCCACGTAATCGGTGTCGGCCGTGGTGGCCGTGCCGTCGCGGGTCTCGTAGGACACGACGACCGGCCGCGTCCACGGCCCGCTCAGCCTGATCGTGAACGGCAGGGCCGTGGTCCCGGCGTCGCCCTCCGGCGCCGCACCGCCGGCCACGCCGACCCGCGGGGGCGTGTCGTCGTCGACGATGGTCACCGGGGCGAAAAACCGCCCCAGCGACGCCCCCTCCGCCGACACCAGCACCAGCGAAAACGACTCGTCGGGTTCGGACTTCAGGTCGCCGACGATCGGCACCATGACGGTCGCGACGGTCTCGCCGACCGCGAACGTGGCGGAGCCCCGCGTGGCCGTGTAGTCGTCGTCGAGGACCGTCGCGGTGCCGTCGATCGTCTGGTAGGCCACGGTCACCACCCGGTCGGCCGGGCGGGACAGTTTGATCGTGCAGGCGGCGAACACGTCGGCCTCCGTTCCACCGTTCCCCTCGACCACCGACACGCCGGCGACCGACGCCACCACCCGCGCCGACGGCGGGACGTCGTCGTTGACGATCGTGACGGTTCCCGACCGCGCCCCCTCCGCGATCGTCGCCCCGACCGGATTCGACAGCGACACGCTGAACGACTCGTCCGATTCTTGCCGCGTGTCGCCGAGCACGCTGACGCCGAAGGTCTTCACCCGCTCGCCCGGCGCGAACACCAGTCTCGACGTGACGGGGAGGAAGTCGCGGTCCGCGGCCATGGCGGTGCCGTCGGCGGTCGAGCAGCGGACGCTCACGGGTGTCGCGGATGCCGCCGACAGCGACACCGTGAACCGGGCCTCGCTCCGGCCGCCGTTCCCTTCCACGAGCCGCACGTCGCCGATCGACAGCGTCGGCACCACCTGCGGCAGCCCGTCGTCGTTGCGGATGGTGCCGGTGGCCTCCGACCGGCCGAGCACGGCCCCGACCGCGGTCGACAGCCGCACGCCGAAGGTCTCGTCGGACTCCACCGCGGCGTCACCGCGGACGTAGACGCTGACGGACCTGGAGGTCTGCCCCGGCGCGAACACGACGGTGCCCGAGGCCGGGCGGTAGTCGTTGTCCGCGGCCGTGGCGGTGCCGTCGAACGTGCTCCACGAGACCGCCACCGGGGTCGCCGATTTCTCGGACAGCGCGATCACGAACCGGGCCAGCGGCGACGACGTCGTCCCCTCCGGCAGCGAGACGTCGGCGATCGACAGCACCGCCGGACAGTCGCGCCGCTCGAGTTCCTCGAGAGCCCCCGGCAGGGTCCGGGGGAGATCGAACCGACCGCTGCGGGCCCGTTTCACGCTGTTCACGATTGCGCCTCCAGTTCCTCCCGGCCTCCCGGAGGAAACTACCCAGAAAGCCCCGGGGGGTCAAACAATGCGCCCGGCGGCGTCCGGCGGAACCGCGGTTGGCGGCGACGCCACGCCCCCCTCCACCGCCGGCCGACGGCGGTCCCCTCACCTACATCCTGAAGTTGAACGTCTGCCACAAGAGCCGGAGCAGCCACTGCCCCACCGTGCGGCTGCCGACCTTGATCCGCGCCGTGCCCCGCATCCCGGGCGTCAGCACGCCCTCGGGATCGTCGAGCGACGCCATCGCCTCGTAGCTCGTCGAGATCGGCAGCTCCCGGCCCGACTCATCCGTCTTCGTCGGCACCTGCCCCCCGGCCTTCACCGACAGCCGCTCCGAGCCGGCCTCGATGTGGGTCTCCGCCAGCTCGTCGACCTTCCCCGAGAACGTCCGCCACGGGAAGGCGTCGAGCTTGATGTCCACCGGCTGGCCGCGGGCGATGAACTCCACCTCCGACTGGTCCACCACCATCACCCCCTCGAGCCGCTCCGCCTCCCCCACCATGCACAGCACCGTCCCCTCGACGAAGGTCGCCCCGAGGTTCCTGTCGTCGAGCGCGTTGCCCGACCAGCCCGGCAGCTTGCCGGCGGCCACCGCCTCCTTCGACGGCGGCACCCCCGGCGACGGCAGCACCACGCCGTCACGGGGCGACAGCAGCACCAGTTCCTCGCGGTCCTTCCGCTTTTTTTCCAGCTGCTCCTCGACGCTCTTGAGCGACTCCTCGACCGTGCCGATCTCCAGGCCCGCGGCCGGATCGGTGAACCGCTCCCGTTGGAGGCTGTTGAGACGGGCCCGCGACTGCGAGGCCTTGCCCTCCAGATCGGCGATCGCGAGGTCGAGGTCGATGCTCGACAGCCGGGCCAGCTCCTGCCCCCGGGAGACGCGGTCGCCCGCCTTCACCGCCAGGCTCTCCAGCCTGCCGGCCACGGTCACGTAGACCGTTTCCTCCCCGCGGGGCCGCAACTCGGCGGCGCACCACACCCGCTGCGGCAGCGGGATCAGGGCGATCGCCGCGAGCACCGCGGTCGCCACCGCGGCCGACACCGTCACGTTCAGGGCCTTCACTTCGTCGCGCCTCCCGGGAACATTGAGAAACTTGATGATGCCCCGCGCCGGGCTGATCACCAGCCCCCACAGGGCTCCGGCGGCCAGGATCTGCCCCAGCACCTCCAGCCGGTAGGGCTTGAACACGTTCCACACGAACAGAAAGATCGACGCCGACACGATCCACATGTACACGCTCGACGCCACCGCGTAGAGCGCGAACAGCAGCCGGTTGCGCTGCGGCAGAAACGGGTCCTCGGGCTGCTTGATCCCCAGGCACCAGTGCGTGGCCGCCCGCCCCAGCACCGAGGTCGCCTTCTGGCGGAGGTTGGGGATCTCGAGCACGTCGGAGAGGATGTAGTAGCCGTCGTACCGCATCAGCGGGTTGGCGTTGAACAGCACCGTCGACACGCTCGACACGAACATCACGTCGAGGCAGAGCTGGTTGAAGATGCCGGCGTGCGAGTTCCACCACAGGTAGGTGGCGGTCGCGGCGATGATGAGCTCGACGTACATCCCCGCCGCGCCGATGGCCGCCCGCTTCCACTTGCTCGGCAGCATCCAGCTGTCGGAGACGTCGCAGTAGAGGCAGGGGGTGAACACGAGCAGCATCATGCCCATCTCGTGGCACTCCCCGCCGTAGTGCTTGCAGGACAGCCCGTGGCCGAATTCGTGGAGCACCTTCGTGACCCCGAGGGCGACGGCGAGGTACAGCCAGTTGCCCGAGGCGAAGAACTGGTGGAAATCGGGCAGCTTGGAACGGAAGACGTCGAAGTTGACGAGCACGAGCAGCAGGGCGCTCGTGACGAAGGCCATGGCCAGCCCCACCGCCCAGGGCTCGAACAGCCAGCCGAACCAGGGGTCGAGCCGGCTGAGCAGCCGGTCGGGATCGATGCCGCGGAACCGCAGCGACATGATGTTGGCCAGCCACGCCATCCATTGCTTCCAGATCCGCTGCCGCCGCCGCTCGAAGAGCTGCGGGCCCTGCCCCGGCCGGTCGCCCATCACCAGCCCGCTGCGATGGAGCGTGGCCACGAACCGGGCGAGTTCCTCGACGGTGATCCGCCGCGGCGGAAAGCGGGCCTCGAACCGCTCCTTGAGGTCGTCGAGGCTCACCTCGCCGTCGAGCATCTCGAGCAGCGCGTACTCCTCGGGCCGGAACCGGAAGTACGACAGCGAGATCGGGTCCTTCACCACCCACCAGGCCTGTCCCTGGTGCACCTGGCGATTGGTGACCAGGTCGCCCCGGCGGCGCAGGCCCACCGGCCGCGTGGTGCTCGAACGGAAGGCGTCGGCGGTGGCCATGGTGTGGGCTCGGTCGCTGGCGGTGTCGCCGCGGCCGGTCGCCGGGCCGCGTGGATCCGCCCTGATGTCCCCGCTACTTCCTCACCGGGGGCAGCGGCGGCTCCCGGGAGTGGATGGTGAGCGTCGCGGTCTGGCCGGCCCGCAGCAGCCACTGCTGCGTCCCTTCCGCCTGGCGGTTCTCCACCTCGGCGAACACCCGGTAGTCGCCGCCGCTCTCCACGATCGGGCTGGTGAACACGATCCGGCCCTTGAACCGCTCGCGGCGGTTGTCGGCGAGCACCACCTCGGCCGTCACCGGCCGATCACGGACCTGCTCCGGATCGAAGCGGGCGGAGTCGACGTACGCCTCGACCCGCAGCTTGTCGGCGCGGACGACGCGGGCGAGCGGGTCGCCGGGCTGCATCCACTCCCCCTGATGCGGGAACACCTGCACGACGACACCGTCGAGCGGCGCCTTGATCAGCCGCCGCTCGATGGCGTTCTCGGCCGCGTCCACCTCGACGCCCTTGGCGATCGCCGCCAGCGTGGAAACCTTCTTCTCGAGCTGCGCCTGCTCGATCTGCAGTTCGCTCTTCTGCTCGTTGAGCTGGAGCCGGTTGAGCTCGACGCGGGTCACGCTGCCGGGGACCTTGCGGTCGGATTCGGCGGCCTTCTCGAACTCGATCTGGGCCACCTTCTCCGCCGCCACGGCGTAGCGGACGTCGACGTCGCTGTCGGCCTTGGCGACCGCCTGGTCGTGCTCGGCCTTGGCCTTGCGGCGCTCCATCTGCGGCTGGTTGTCGTCGATCTTCGCGATCACGTCGCCCCGCCGCACGACGTCGCCCTCGCGGGCCAGCAGCGCCTCGAGCACGCCCGCCTCGCGGGCCGGCACCTTCGCCTCCTCCATGAGCGACACGAGGCAGCGGTCCACCACCGGCTCCCCCTCGGCGGCACGACAGGCCGGCGCACAGGCCGCGGCCCCCGCCAGCGCCGCGATGCTCGCCGCGATCCCCGCCCGCACTCCCGCCGGCCGCGGCACCGCGGAGCGAGCGGATCGGAACCAAGCGTGGACGCGACGCGATGGATGCATGGGGATTCCTACCAGAGTCGGAACAGGATCTGCGACTGGATGAACGCCAGCACGTCGTGGAACCAGACGTATCCCAGCGGCCGCTTGCCGCAGGCGATCCGCGCGGTCACCGTGGCCCCCGCGCCGAGCTCCTCCTTCTCGTGCCGCTCCGGATCGACCGTCACCCGCACGAGCACGGTGTTGCCCGCCTCGCCGCGGACCTCGGCCTGCTCGTGGATCTCCTTGACGAGGCCGTAGTGCCGGGTGCCGGGATCGGTGGCGAGGATGTAGTCCACAGCGAGCTCGCGGCCGGCCTGCTTCGCGGCCACCGCCGCGCGGTTGACGTGGCCGAGCCGGTCGTCGGGCATGTGCACCTCGAGCTCCCACGGCCCGGTCTTGTCGGCGACGCTCATCAGCGACTGCCCCTTCTCGACGGGGCGCAGCGTGAGCCGGTCGCGGACCTGCCAGGTGACGATCACGCCGTCGATGGGGCTGCGGACCTCCAGGTCGTGCTTCTTCGTCTCGTAGAGCTTCCGCTGCTGTTCGAGGCTCTCGATCTCCCGCTGCAGCTGCGCGGCCCGTCCGGACAGGCGGGTCTTCTCGTCGGCCGAGATCTTCTTGTCCTCCAGGAGCGCCCGCCGGGTGGCCACGAGCTGCTCCTCGCTGGAGGCCTTGCGGCCGAGCACGTCGGTGAGTGCCACCTCGAGGTCGGTGTTGCGCAGCGTCGCCAGCAGCTGCCCCTGCTTCACCTCGGCGCCGTGCTCCAGGCCGGGCTCCAGTTTCTCCACGACACCGTCGATCCGCGCGAACACGTCGCGGCGGTGGACCGGCTCGAGCGTGCCCTTCCCCTCCAGCCGCAACTCCGCCGGAATCAGCACCAGCGCCACGGCCGCGGCGACCGCGGCCAGCGCGGCCAGCACCGTCCGCGGCAGGTTGCGGGCCGTGGTCAGCGCCCGCGACTTCGCCAGCAGGTCGATGAGCCCGAACAGCGGCAGACCGGTGTGGGTCAGCGCGTTGGCGAGGGCCACCTTCCCGTGCTCGGCCACGAGATCCACCCGGGCCCGCTTGCCGGCGTCGAACGTGCTCGACGAGAACCACTCCGCCACCAGCGCCCCGATCGGCTCGGGGGCGGTGCGGGGGGCCGCCTCCGCCCGGGCCACGGCCACGGCGTCGACCCCGCCCGGCTTCACCACCGGCGTCGGCCGCGGCCGCTCCAGCGGGATGATCGCCAGCGCCGTGGCGTGCGACTCGTCGATGTAGTGCTCCAGTTCCTCCTCGATCTGGGGCGGCAGCTCCCGCGCCGGATCGGGGTGCCAGAGCGGATCGCCGGCCGCGGCGACCACGCGGACGAGCGCCTCGATCGCCTGGACCGCCGTGGCCCGTCGTTCGACCGACTCCTGGCCGCTGACCGCCTCCAGCCGCAGGGTCCGCCGCCGCTTCACGAGCACGCTCACCCGGTCGCAGCCGATGATCCGCCGCGCCTCGTTGGCCAGCACGAAGGCCGTGGCCACGGGGTCGAGCGACTCGTGCACCGACCGGCTGAACCGCTCCACCTGCGTGAGCGCGGTCTGCTGCGAGTCGAGCGTCCGCAGCTGCCGCCGCTCGAGGTAGTCGCCGGCGACCGCCGACACCTGCTCCAGGAACGTCAGGTAGCCACGTTCCACCTCCGGCAGGTTCTGCTGGTGGAACACCTCGATGAGTCCGGAACGCGTGCCGCCGCGGTCGATCGGCGTCGCGATCACGAGCAGCGCCGTGTCGTTGGCCGCGACCGTCCCGCCGCCAACGCCGGCGCCGAGTTCGGTGTGGGGCGGAACGAGCAGGCCGGTGGGGCTCTGCACGAGCGCCTGCACCAGCGCCCCGTGGGCGGCCTGGGTCTCCGGCGTCGCGGCGATGCCGGTGTGCTCGACGCCCGCATGGCAGATCGGCTCCACCCGCCCGCCCTCGCCCACGATCCAGACCAGACCGGCCACGGCCTCCATCGCCATCAGCACCCGCTCGAGCAGCCCGCGGAAGAACTCGGCCTCGGCCAAGTCCCCCCGCGCGAGCTGCTCGATTTCGGCGACGAGCGCCCGGATCTGGCTGCGTGCCCGCTCGATCTCGACCGATTCGTCGATGCTCATCGGATGTCAGCCCTGCGTGGCACGCGGTCCGGGGCCGTCAGGCGCGGGAGGTCGGCTGGTGCACGATCCGCCGCTGCACGTCGGTTTCCAGCACGCCGAACGCCTGCTCGTGGCGGGCCACGGCCATCGCCAGCGCCGCCGCCAGCCGCTTCGCCGTGAAGAAGTTGACGATGATCCGCTGCGTCAGCTGGATCGTGTCGGGCGAGGTGCCGGCCACCTGCTTGTTGAGGCCGAAGTCGACGATCAGTTCCTCCGGCGTGCCGGTGACCCGGCAGAAGTTGGCGTAGGTGGCGACGATGTGCGACTCGTCGACGGGCACGGGCATCGGCTCGGTGGGGCGGGATTCATCGGCCATGGAATCACTCCAAGAGAGAGGGGTGAGGGAGAGAACAGGGCCCGGAGCCGCGAGACCCAGCGGAAGGGCCTCGCCCCGAGCCCGAAAGTTTACCGCCCACCGGGCGCGGGGGCCATCCTGCACGCGCGAAGACGCGGCGTTTTCTCGCGGGCTCGGCACGCCTGTACCGCACGACCGGCAGGGTCTGCCGGGCCTGCGGCCGCGGCGTCGGACTCTCTCGCACGCACCCCGTCTCACCCGGCCACAGCCGGCCACCCATGACGGGCGAGCCAGCCGTCGGACACGAACCGCCGCAGGAGCGCCCGCAGGGCCCGCACCGCATCACGCTGCCACCCGGCGTCCTCCATGCCGATCCCGGGGCCTTCGTCCCGCACCTCGAGGCCCGCGAACCGCAGCCGGCACGGCCATCCGCGTGAGGCCGCCACGGCGTCGAACCGCTCTGCGATCCGCAGTGTCCAGGCGGCCCCGAGCGTCTCGCGGACCGCGAGGAACGCGGGATCGACGGCGGCCGCGAGACGGTGCGTCGGCAGCCCCCGTGTCGCCGCCCGCCCGCCCGTGTCACGATCCCGATGGCGGCGGCCGGACACGAGCGACTGCCCGCACGCCAGCAGCATCCCGCCGAGGACGAGTGCCGCGGCGACCGTGTCCCACGCGGCCGCGGGCGCGGCCTGCGCGTCCGGCGGCACGCCCGGCAGCACGCCGCGGGCGAGCAGCACTTGTCCGCAGGCCACGCTCCCGGCGGCCACGGCCCGCCGCGTGCCCGCGAAGTTCATCCAGCCCACGAGCACCAGCAGCGGCACGAGGCAGCGTTCCAGCAGGTGGAGGTCGGGCAGGCTGCCCGGACGCACGAGCAACGCCGAGACCGCCGGCAGGCAGAGCACGACCGCCAGCGTGGCCACGATCAACTGCCACACGCCGTGCTGCGGCCGCTTCGCCCCCAGGAGCGACATGGCCGGGCAGAGCGACAGGGCGACGACCGCCAGGCGGGCCGCCGCCGCCGAGGCCGGATCAGCGAGCCCGCCGACCGCCCTCGCCCCCGTCTCGGCCGCCAGGGCCAGGCAGGCCGCCACCGCCCAGCAGCCGGCCGGAACCGCCGTCGAGCCGCGGACGAGGAACGTGCCCCACGCCGCCACCCCCACGGCACAGACGGCGGCGGCGCACGCGACGCCGGACAGGCTCATGGTGATCGGCAGAGGCATACCCCATGAGCCTACTGCGGCGGGCAGAACGGCAGAACGGCGGCGGCCGGAACTGCGGCGGGCGGGCGGTGGCCGCCGCGGGGGCGGCGCCGGCCGCACCCGTGGCAGGGATCATGCCGGTCGCGAGGGCCTTCGCGGGATTCCGCGAACGGGCGGGCCGCCGCTGCCGATGCCATCTGCGAGATGTCCGCCTTGGCCGGCCGGATCTCACCCCGGACGCTCGCCACCCATGCCCCGTCTCCTCCCCGCACGGCCGATGACCGGCCTGTGCCTGCCGGTCCTGCTCGCCGTCGCAGCGGCGTGCGTCGCCCCGTCGTCGACGGTGGCGATCGAGATGTTCACCTATTACGGCGACGGCAGCCGTATCGGCCTGCCCAACCTGGAAGTGCCCATCGAGGCCTACCCGGGCATCCCGCTGCGGAGCGACCGGATCCGGGCCCGCCGCCGGGCGGCACAGGCCCCACCGGGGGCTGCGGTGAGGCTGGGGCCGGGCGGCCTGCCGACGCGCCCCGGCGGCATCGTCATCCGCCCCATGCCGATCCAGCCGCCGGTGCCGCTCTCGTCCCCGGCCAGCGGGCCGTGAAGCGGTCCCGCGCCGCGGGCGGCCGTCAGCCAGCCGGTTTCTTCAGGCTCGCCAGCAGGTCGGCGGCATCGGCCCGCGTGGGAAACATCGCGTCGTTGGCCAGCACCTCCTCGAGGATCTTGCGGGCGCGGTCCCGCTCGCCGCGATCGACGAGCAGCTTGGCGATGTAGTAGGCACCGTCGGTGGTCAGCTGGTTGTTCTGCGTGATCTGCGAGAGGATCTTCTCGGCATCCTCGCGCCGCCCCAGCTTGTAGTACACCCAGGCCAGCGTCGTGAGCGCGTTGACCTGGTGGGGCGACCCCTCGCGGTGCATGGCGACGTTGGCCTCGGCCATCTCCAGCGCCCGCTGCCGCGCCGCCGCATCCTCCGTCTCCACCAGCACGAGCGCCAGGGAGTTGCCGGCGGGGAAGTTGCCCGGCGACTGCACGTGCGCGTCGTTGAAGAACCGTTCCGCGGTGGGGTAGTCGCGGGCCACGCGGGCGATCGCCCCGCGGACGATCTTCGCATCGAGGCTGCGGGGATCGATCGCGAGCGCCGCCTCGGCGTGCGTCGTCGCCGCAGGCAGGTCGTTCCGGGAGACGTACCACTGGGCGGCGGCGAGCAGCACCGCCGGATCCTGCGGGGCCGCCTTGATCGCCTGCTCGATGAGCTTCTGCGCCGCCTCGCGCTGCTTGGCGTCGTCGTGCAGGCGGGCCAGGGCCAGTTCGGGCTGTACGGCCTTGGCGTCGAGCTTCTTGGCCTCGCGGAACGCGGCCAGCGACTCCGGCGTCTTGCCGAGCTGGAACAGCACGATCCCCATGCGCTGGTGGGCGCTGGCATTGTCGGGATCGAGCTCCAACCAGCCGGCGAGGTGCTGCCGGGCCGACTCCCACTGCCTCCGCGCCTCGGCCACTGCCGCCGAGCCCGCGTGGCAGCGGATCTCGAAGTCGCGTTTCCGCTTGGCGTTCTCCGTGAAGCCGCCGGTGAGGTCGTTCGCCCGGGCGAACAGCACGTCGGCGTCGATGACGCGGCGTTCCTGGAAGGCGAGATCGCCCAGGATCAGGTAAGGCTCGGGATCGCCCGGAAACTTGACGGCCGTGTCGTCGAGTTCGGCCCGCGCCGGCGCCAGCTGGTTCACGCCCAGCCAGAGCACGGCCATCATCACCCCCGGCGGAGGCAGCTTCGGGTTGTTGGAGCGGGCCCGTTCCAACAGCGCCCGGCAGCCGACGATGTCGCGGTCGCGAAAGCGAACGATCGCGCTGTTGATGTCGGCATACTGCGCGTCGTCGGAGACCGCCTTTCCCACGAGGGTCTGCGCGGTCATCTGCGCCTGGGCGGTGCCGCCCGCGGCCCAGGCCGCCGCGGCCATGCCCAGCACCACGCCCGCCACGACGTGCCGCCGCGGGGAGCTGCGGCGGTCGGGGCCCCGGGAGCGGAGCGGCGGAAGGCATGCGGATCGGGTCGGCATGGGACGATCTCCGGCGGCGGACGATCCGGCGCCGCGCATCCATGCGGCGCGCGGCCCCGTCTCTGCTACTGTATCGGACGCCGCGGGATTTCTCCAAGCCGCCGCGGAGCGTATGGAGGGACCGCGATGCTGGGAGCGGTGTTCGAGCGCGAGGTGCGGGCGGTGCCGCGGGCCCGCGGCCTGTACGTCGCCCGTGCCGTCTACGGGGGGGCGCTGCTGGGCATCGTGGCGACCTGCTGGCTGGTGGTCACCGGCACGCAGGCCGTGACCACGGCCGGCGACACCGCCCGATTCGGCGCCACCCTGCTCCGCATCCTGGCGCCGCTGCAACTGTCGCTGGCGATGCTCGCCGCCGCCATGACCAGCACGGTCGCGGTGACCTCCGAGAAGGATCGGCGCACGCTCGAGCTCTTGCTCATCAGCCGCCTCTCCGATGCCCAGCTCGTGCTCGGCAAGCTGGGCGGCAGCCTGCTTCGCGTCCTGCTGCTCCTGCTCGCCGCCGTGCCGGTGTTCGTCATCGCCTCGCTGTTCGGGGGCGTGACGATGCCCCAGCTCGCCCGGCTGTTCATCGTGACGGCGGCGGCCGCGCTCGCGGCGGCCAGCGTGGCCACCTGCATCGCCTTCTGGAAGGACACCACCTTCCAGGCGCTCGCCATCACCACCTTCGCGCTGGTGGCGTGGGTCGCCGTCGGCGAGGTGGTCGCCAGCCGCTCCGGCGCCGGCGTCGGTGCCCGCGTCTCGCCGGCCCGGGCCGTGTTCGCGGCGGTCGAGCCCGACGGAGGCGCCAGCCTGCTCCCCTTTCTGGCGGTGTCCGCGGGCATCATCGCGGCGGCGAACGTGGTGGCGGTCGCCAGGGCGCGGGCCTGGAACACCACGCAGGAGGCGCGGCGGCAGCCGGCGGCCGACGCCGACACCGCCCGTCCGGGGCACGCCCCGCGGACGACCGCATCCCGCACCGTGTGGAACAACCCCGTGCTCTGGCGGGAGATCTGCACCCGGGCCCACGGCAGGGCGATGCTGGTCGTGCGGCTGGCCTGGCTGCTCCTGTTCGCGGCGGCCGTGACCGCCGTCGTCGTCGAGGCCCGGCAGCCGCGGCCCGATGGCCTCACGGTGGCCGTGGCGGTCGTCCCGATGGTCCTCGCGAGCCTGCTGGCGGTGGCGGCGATGTCGGTCACGAGCATCACCACCGAACGCGACCGCGGGGCGCTCGACGTGCTGCTCGTGACCGACCTGGAGCCCGCGGAGTTCGTGTGGGGCAAGCTGCTGGGCGTGCTGACGGCGGCGCGGGAACTCGTGCTGCTGCCGCTCGTCCTCTGCGCGGCGCTGGCGGCGACGCGGATCACGACGGTCGAAAACGCGGTCTACATGGCGCTCGGACTGGCGGTGCTGCTGTTCTTCGCGGTGGTGCTCGGCCTGCACGCCGGGCTCTCGCACGCCTCGTCGCGGCGGGCGATCGCCGTGGCGCTGGGGACGGTGGCGTTCCTGTTCGTCGGCGTGGCGACCGCGATGCGGATCATGGTCGCCTTCGGGTCGAGCTTCGAACTGCAGCTGGCGCCGTTCCTGGCGGTGATCGTGGGCGGCGCCGTCGGCCTGTACGCCGCGCTCTCCGCCCGCAATCCGTCGCCGGCCATCGGCTGGGCATCGGCGTTGCTCCCCTCGCTGACCTTCGTCGCCATCACCGGATTCCTCCAGGGGAACGCCCTGCAGGTGTTCCTCGTGGCGACGGCCGCCTACGGTTTCGCCACGCTGGCGATGCTCGTCCCGGCGATCGGCGCCTTCGACCTGCTCACCGGTCGGACCACGACCGGCGAATGACCCGCCTGCCCCGCATGACCGGCCGGCCCGGCCGGCCCGGCTGGCCCGGCCGGCCCGGCCGGCCCGGCCTGGCTCACTGCCTGACCTGCCCCGGTGCCGCGGTGGCGACGACGGCCCGGGACGCCGCCGCCGCGGCCTCGCCTTCGAGCGCGGCCAGCCGCGCGACGACGTCGGGCGACGCCAGCCCCCGGGCCACCGCCTGCCGGTAGCTCTCGATGGCCTCGGCGGGCTGGCCGAGCGCCTCGCGAGCCATCCCTTCCAACGCCAGGACCTGCGGCGGCGTCTGGTTGGGCGCGTAGCTCTCCCCGAGGATCGCCAGCGTGGCGAGCGCCCGCTGCGGCCGGCCCAACCGCCGGTAGGTCTCCGCGGTCTCGAGGATCAGGTCGCGGTCGTCGGGCTCGAGCGCCAGCGCACGGTGGAAGTCGGCCAGCGCGTCCTCGGGCCTGCCGCGCGCGAGCGCCACCTGGCCGTGCAGCCGCCAGGCGCTGCCCGAGCGGGCCGCCAACCGCACGGCCTCGCCCGCCAGCCGATCGGCGTCGTCGAGGAGGCCGAGTTCCATGTACATCCGGCCGCCGTCGATGCAGAGGCTCGCGTCGCCGGGGGAGAGCCGCAGCGCCTCGGCGATCTGCGTGACCGCCGCCATCCGCTCGCCGCGTTGCCAGAGGACGTCGGCGTAGTGCCGCCGCGCATCGACGTCGATCGGGCAGTTCTTCACCGCCTGTTCGAGCAGCCCCTCCGCCCGCAGCAGGTCCTTGCGGTCGGCCGCCGACAGGCCCTCGTTGCACAGCCGCCGGGCCGCGGCGACGTCCTGGGGCACGGGCCCCGAACGCGGCATGAAGCGGCAGCCGGGAAGGAGCGCCAGCGCCGCCAGGATGGCGCGGGCGCACGCGGCGGTGGCGGTGACTCGAACCATCGACGAAGGCATCCTCGACCACCCGGAAGCGTGTCGGCCCCGGACCGGTGCTGGAGGCGGGACGGTAGTCGGCGGCGTTTCTGAAGACAACGCGGCTTGCCGACCGCGGCTTCCCCCCGCCGTGCGCCGCCGCCGCGAACCGCCCCGTTCGCCGGGCTCGACAGCCGACGGGCACCGGGACGGCCGACCGGTCTTGCCGCCCGCGATCGGGCACCCTACGACTCCCCCCGCCGGCCGTCCCCGCTGCCGGACCACTGCCATGAGCCCCCCGATGCCGTCCTCCCCTGGCCTCCCCGCTTCCCGCCCCTCCCCCGCGCCACGCCTTCCGGCGGGCCGCTGGCTGGCGGGCGGGGCGACCCTGCTCGGCCTGCTGGTGGTGTGGCGGAGCTTCGAAATCCGCGACGAAACGGCCACATCGCCCCTGCCCAGGAAGGTGCGGCTGGCGCCGGCCGCGCCGGAATCGCAGGCGGCGCTGGAGTGCGTGGAGGGCTACGCCGACGGCGCCCGGCGGGCCGCCGCCGAGAACCGGCCGATGCTCGTCATCTTCCGGGCCTCCTGGTGCCACTGGTGTGCGGAATTCGCCCAGGGGCCGCTGATCGACCGCCGGCTGGTCGGGCTGTCGCGGCACTTCACCTGCGTGATGATCGACGCGGACCGGCACCCTGCCGACTGTCGCCGTTTCGGCGTCAGGGAGTTTCCCACGGTCATCGTGGCGAACGCCGACGGCACGGAACGCCGCCGCTGGACCGGCTGTCCTTCCGCGGACGATCTGGTGACGGCCATGGTCGAGACGCTCCCTGCGGCACGCATGGCGGCGGCCGAGACGGACGAACCGGCGGCCACGCGGTGATGGCTGGGCGGTGATGGAGTAGAGTGAGGAGCCCGCGTGTCGCAACCGGACCGTTCGCAACCATGAACCCCGATCCACCGTCCCCCGCGCCGCCGGTCGCGGCCCCCGTGCAGAAGTTCCACGCCTACCCCTGGTGGAGCCCGCGGTTCTGGCACGGCATGCCCATGGGGGTATGGCTGCCGCTCGTGGCGGAGCATCGCGCGCGGGTCGATCTCAGCCGCTGGGGACTGTTGGCCACCGTGACGGCCGCGGCGGCCTTCAACTCCGTCGCCGAGGTGTTCTCGGAGGCCCGCTTCCGCCGGGCGTTGGCGGCGCCGCCGCAGACCCCTCCGCCGCTGTTCATCATCGGCCATTGGCGGAGCGGGACCACGCTGCTGCACGAACTGCTGATGCTCGACGACCGGTTCTGCTGCCCGAACACCTACCAGTGCTTCGCACCCGGCCACTTCCTGCTGACGGAAACCTTCATGACGGCGGCGATCGGCTGGATGATCCCGTCCAAGCGGCCGATGGACGACGTCGCCGCCGGCTGGGACCGGCCGCAGGAGGACGAGTTCGCCCTCATGAACATGGGGGCGCCCTCGCCCTACCGCCGCATGGCCTTTCCGGTGACCAGCCCGGCCGTGCCGGAGGCGCTCGATCTGGCGGGTCTCTCGGCCGCCGACCGCACCCGCTGGCAGGCCGCGCTGCGGCGGTTCCTCCGCATGCTCGCCGTGGCCGATCCGCGGCGGCCGGTGCTCAAGAGCCCGCCCCACACGGCGCGGGTGGCCGCGCTGGCGGAGATGCTTCCCGGCGCCCGGTTCCTGCACGTCGTGCGGGATCCGTTCGTGGTGTTCGCCTCCACCATGCGGCTGTGGCGGTCGCTGCACGACGTGCAGGGCATGCAGGTGGACCGGGGCGAGACCCTCGAGCAGTACGTGTTCGCCGCCTTCGAGGAGATGTACGCCGCCTTCGAACGCGACCGGGCCGGGCTGCCGGCGGGCACGCTGCACGAGGTCCGCTACGAGGATCTCGTCGCCGATCCGGTGGGACGCCTCGCCGAGGCCTACGAGCAACTCGGGCTCGGCGACTTCGGCCGCGTGCGGGGCCCGCTCGAGGACCAGGCCCGCTCGATGAAGCGGTATCGCACCAACACCTACGCGCACGATCCGCGGATCGTGGCCGAGGTGAGCCGCCGCTGGCGGCCCTTCCTCGACCGCTACGGCTACGCCGCCCCCTGACGGTCAGCCGCGTCGACCGGGCCCCGCCCCGGCCCCGCGCACCCGCGGATCGGCCCGGAGGCTGCGGGCCTCCTCGGCATATTCCTCCGGCGTCATGCGGATCCGCCGCTCGAACCGCAGCCGCGCCCATCCCCACGTGGCGGCCGCGACGACCGCCGCCGCGGCCACCAGCGGCAGGAGCATGCCGTGCACGGCGGCGGCGAGATCGGCGGCGACAGGTGGCGCGCCACCAGCTCCGATCAGCCGCACGAGCGGCCCGGACGCCACGACGGCGGCCGCCACGAGCAGTCCGAGGCCGGCGGCGTGACCCGCCAGCGAGGCGAGCGTCGCCATGGAGAAGATGCGGGCCAGGCCGCCGAGCGGGTCGATGCGATCGAACGAGGCGAGCACGCGGGCCGGCTGCCAGGACGGGCCGTCGAGCAGCATCCTCACCGCCAGGCCGACCGCGGCCGCCACCAGCACCATCGCCACCGTCGGCAGCACCAGGTCGGCCGGGGGCAGCAGGTCCCGGCCGGGGCCGACAGCCATGTCCGCCGCGGTGAAGCCGGCCGCCCGGCGCACGAACGCCTCGGCGGCCGTGGCGGTGGCCCGCGCCCATGCCGGCAGCAGCAGGAGCGTCGTCGCCACCGTCGCCACCCAGGCGGGCAAGGCGGCCGTCGGCATGAATCCGCGACGGCGGGCCAGTTCACGGCGGCGCGGCGTGGCGGGGATCGTGCGGTCGGAGGTGTCGCCCATCGGATCAGCGTCCTCCGCGGCAGCCGTCGATCGCCCGCAGCATCGCGATCGCCCCGCCCCCGGCCCAGGCCTCCGCGCCCAGCCACAGGCTCGCCAACAGCACGACCGACGCGAGGCCCTGCAGGAACCCGGCCCCGGCCACGAAGGACACCGCCCGCAGGCAGATGCTGCTGACCATGTGAAAGGCCACCACCGCCGCCAGCGCCGGCAGCGCCAGCATGGCCGCCACGGACACGGCCACCGCGGGCGTGCGCACCGCGAGGACCACCAGCCATTCCTGCGGCGGCCCGCCGAACGCGGTGCCGACGGGCACTTCCCGCACGCTGTCCACGACCGCACCGACGACCGCCAACTGTCCGCCCGCGGCGCAGAACGCCGCCATCCCCACCCACCAGCACAGCCGCGCGATGCCGGCCGTCTCGCCCCCCGCGACGGGATCGAAATCGTCGGCCCACGTCAGTCCCGACACGCTCCCGAGGATGCCGCCGGCCCAGCCGGCCGCCGCCGCCACGGCCGCCATGGCGGTGCCGAGCGCGAGGCCCACGAGCAGTTCACCGAGCACGACACCCACCGGCGACCCGATAGACGCCCCGTGCGGCGCGTGGTGCGCAGCCAGTGCCGCGGGCGTGGCCACGACCGCGAGCGCCGCGGCGAGCCCGAGCCGGATCCACACGCCGCCGCCGGCCACCAGCGGCAGCGTGCCGGCGACGACCGCCGCCGCCATCCGGCTGTAGACGCCCGCCACGACGAGGGCGTCCGGCCCAGACATGCCCGACAGAAGCGGTTCCATGAGGAGGTGCCTAGGGGGCCGCCGCACGCACGAGTTCCACGAACCGCTCCACCATCCAGGGCATGACGAACACGAGCGTGACCGCCATCGCCACCAGCCGCGGCGCGAGGCCCACGAGGGGCTCGTGGATGCCGGTGGCCGCCTGGAGCAGTCCGGTGCACACGGCCACGCCGAAGCCGACGCACAGCACGGGCGCGATCACCGTCAATCCGGCGAGGATCGCCTGCCGCACCAGTTCCACGAGATCGACCTCGGTCATCGCGTCTGCTCCGTTCCCGCCGTCAGGAGGCGGCGTGGCGGGCGCCGTCGAGCAACGACCGCACCACCAGCGTCCAGCCGTCGGCCGCCACGAACACCATGAGCTTGAGGGGAAGCGAGACGAGCGTCGGCGGCAGCATGACGAGCCCCGTCGAGACGACGAGCGTCGCCACCAGCACGTCGAGCACCAGGAACGGGAGCAGCAGGCGAAACCCGATCGCGAAGGCGGCCTTGAGTTCGCTGACGAGAAACGCCGGCAGCAGGGCCTCGACCGGCACGTCGTCGTAGCTGGCCACCCCGCGGGACGCCGTGGGATGCCGCGCCAGGAAGAACCGCATCGTGTCGCGGTTGCCGGCCTCCTCGATCTGCGTCGCCATCCAGCGGCGGACCGGGAGCGTGCCCCGCTCACAGGCCGCGGCGAGTTCGATGCGTCCCTGCTGGTAGGGCTCGACACCCTCGCGGTAGGCGGCCGTCCACACCGGCCACATGACGAGCGCCGACAGGAACAGGGCCAGCGACGTGAGGATCTGGTTGGAGGGCAGTTGCGGCGTGCCCAGGCCCTGTCGCACCAGCGCCAGCACGATCGACATCCGCACGAAGCAGGTGGTCATGAGCAGCACGGCCGGCGCCAGGCTCGCCACCCCGAACATCACCGCCGCCGAGAGCGCCGCGTCGAGGGAGCGGCCGCCCAGCAGCCGGGCCGCGAGGCCCGGGACCATGTCGGCGGCGTTGCCCGGCAACGCCCCGTCGGACCGGAACGTGTCGGATCGGGCCCCGTCGGACCGGCCGGGGGCTGCGGCAGGTTCGGTCGCGATGAGCGACGAGGCACCCGGCACCGGAGCCAGATCGGGTGGACTGACGGCGGGCTGCGGTGCCGGCGGCGACGCGCCGGCCGGTTCGAGCGTGATGCTGGCCCGCTGCACCGACGGGCCCGCCGGGTCGCCGGCGACGCCGGCGACCGTCCACCCCGCGACGACCGCGGCGCAGCACATCACCCGCATCACCTGCATCACGCGTGCGTCCGCCGTCGGCCGAGCGCGTCCGCTGCCCCGGCGCCGGTCACGGCTCATGCCGCCTCCCCACCGGCATGGACCGGTGCGGCAGACTGGGCCGGACGGGATGCAGGCACCGATCCACGCGCGAGGCTGCGGGGACGGATCGGCGGATGGACGCCGCGGCAGGCGGCGGCGACGCACGCCGTGGCCTGCGGGTCGCTGAGTTCTGCGAGCGTCTGGCTGCCGGCCGCGGATACGGCCACGAGCAGCGTCTTGGGGCCGAACCGGACGACCCGCACCCCGTGCTGGCCGCCGAGCGTGCCCGCGCCGAGCACCTCGAACACGTCCGGCGGCAGGGCCGCCGGACGACGCTGCGTGTACTTCGAGGCTCCGGCGACGATCAGAAACGAGGCCGCGATCGCCGCCAGCAGGCCCCAGTTGGCAAGCGCGCCGCCACGGCCCGTCGTGCCGGCGGGCGCGTTCGCCGCCCCGGCCGCCGCAGGATCGTCCGTGGAGGGCAGCGGCACGGGGGGCAGCACCTGCGGAGCGAGGGCGTCGGGAACCGGGGCCGCCTTCGGCTCCGGCCCGTCGGCATGGGACCGGCCGCAGGCGAGGCACAGCAGGATCAACGCGGCGGCGGCGCGACCGGCCGCGACGCTCCTGCCTGATGGCTCGCCCGCCTCCTCGGTGGCGACCGCCCGGTCGCCCCAGTGGGATTCACGCATCTCCGCCCAGTCGATGCGGGGCATGCCGGCGTGGCGGCCCGCCACCTCCATCGCACGGTCGCCGGGACGGTGGCCGCCGAGCCACCAGAGCAAGCCGGCGAGCACGCCCACGCACACGCTGGTCGCGGCCAGCCACGCCTGCCGGGGCACGTCGGCGAACCGCCCCTCGGCGACCGCCATCCCGATCGCCGCCAGCGACCGTTCGACCGCCGGATCAGTCGTGGGCCGCTCCGCGGTGCGGGCCGCGTGGCCACCGGCCGCGTCGGGCCGGCCCGCCGGCTCCCGCCGCGGCTGGCCGACCGACACCATGGGGAAACGGGTGATCGCCACCCGGCGTCCCGCCGGATCGCGGGTCGGCGGCAGCAGGCTCTGCACGTGCCGCCGGATCCGGTCCATTTCCTGGGCCTCCACCGCGATCGGCTGGAGCAGCGGCTGGCCGGCCCGCTCCGCGGCCGCCCGGCTCACCGACTGGAAGTAGCTGTCCGGCACCGCGATCGACACGAGGATCGACTCCGGGATGTCTCCCCTGCCCTCGCTCCCGGCGTCCCGCGCGCTCCTGGCATCCCGAGCGACGGCGGCGGTCTGCGCCGCCGCCTGCGGCAGCCGCGGGCGGATCTCGGCCGGCGCGTTGGCATCGGCCGGCTTCTGCGGCACCGGGGCGGCCGGCTCCGCGACCGGCGCGGCCTGCAGTTCTTCCGGCCGCGGCGGCAGCGGCGCGGTCTCGCCGCCGGCGCCGAACTCGACGGACACATCCACGGTCGCGCCCTTCAAGAAGGCGAGCGACTGCCGCACCTTGGTCGCCAGGTACTGCTCGTGCAGCATCGTGCGGGCGAGGGCCGGGTCGGCCGCCGCGAGGGCGGTCGCCTGCCGGTCCCCCTCTTCCTCCAGCGGCCCCACGTAGACGCGGCCGCTCCGCAGGTCGGTCACCGCGACCCGCTCGGGCGCCAGCCCCGCGATCGAGGCGCTCACGAGCACGCGGATCGCCTGCACGCGGGCCGGGTCGAGCTCCATGTCGGGCTGCGTCCGCACGTTCACGCTCGCCGTCTTGGCAGGCCCGCTGCCGTCGAGCGCGTGGTGGCTCTCGGCGTCGTAGAGCACGGCCGCCCGTTCGATCCCGGGCATCGAACAGATCACCAGCGAGAGTTCCTCCTGGGTCGCGACCCGCAGCAGCTCGTCCTGGACCGACCGGCTCTGCCACGGGCTGTTCTTCTCGAGGGCCCGGCGGAGACTGCCGCCGAACTCGCGCGGGAGCGCCTCGGCATCGACCAGTGCCCGCATGTAGGCGCTCTGACGGCCGCGGGGCACCCAGACCCGGCCGCCGTCGCTGCGGTGGTCGGTCAGCTGGGCGCGGTCGAAGGCCGCCTCCATGATCGCCATTTCGGACGAGGGCAGCTGCATTCCGGCCAGCAGTTCGACTTCCTCCGTCGCCGGCTGGTCGCGGAGCAGCCACACCGCCCAGGCGATCGAGAGGGCCACCAGGCCGAGGGCGATCGCCTGCGCGGGGCTGATCGCCGACGCGCGGCGGTCACGCGGCGACGGCGAGGGTTGCTGTGCGTCCATGCACTGCCCTTCGTGACGGGAAACGGGATGTGGAAGACGCGGTCGAGCCGGTTCACGCCGCCATGCGGCCGGCCTGACGGCGGGGGAGGCGGAGCGTGAGGGCCACGCCTCCGTCGGGACAATTCGCGGCCCGGACCGTGCCGGAGAGCCGGCGGACGGCGGCCAGCACGGCCGCGAGCGCCAGGCCGGCACCTTCCGGCACCGCCTCGCCGGCGGCACGGACCGCGGCGGACCGATTCAGCCAGTGCCGAACGGCATCGGGGAGCGACGGGCCGCTGTCGGCCACCTCGATCTCGATGGCATCGCCCAGGTCGATGCTCGTGACGACGACCTCGCACAGCCGCCGGCGTTCCCCGACGGCGGTGGCCTGTCCAGCCGACTCGAATGCCCGCCGGATCAGCGGCTCGACCGCACGGCGGACGAACGCCTGGTCGGCGGCGATCGCCATCTCGTGCGGCCGCGTGACATCGACCGTGACGGCCGGCCGGGGCCTGCCCTGCTCTCGGCAGCCGCGCACGCAGTCGGCGACCAGTTCCGCGACCAGCGAGTCGCCGGACGGAGAACCGCCGGGCGCGATCGACCATGCGCCCGAAGGCACGGGACCGCCGGCGTGCGGACGCTGCTGCGGCGACGGTGGCTGCGAGTGTGGCGTCATGGGCGGGTGAGGGGTTACGACGCGGACAGCGAGCCGACGGCGGCCGGCGGCCCACAGACCTCGTCCATCACCCAGCGGTTCACGTCGGCGAGCACCGGCCTGGAGAGATCGCCGCGTCCCGGGTAGATCCGCATGGCGAGCGCCGCACCGGCGGCATGGAACAGCCGGAGCGTGCGATCGGTGCGGGCCGCCTCGGCGAGCACGCTCGAGCGGCGGCAGCAGAGCAGCATCGGGAGCCGACGGACGGCGTCGAGCTGCCCCAGGAGCGCCTCGTCGAGCGGAAAGGGCCCCCCCAGGGAGATCACGCCGGCGAACCCGCGGGGATGCCGGCAGCCGATGCGGAATGCGTCGGAACCGCCCGCCCCCTGCCCCACGAGGAAGACCCGGCGGGGATGGATGGCGATGCGGTCCGCGACACGGTCGATCGACCGCCAGACGGCGTCGTCGAGGTCGATCGTCCGCGCTTCCGCCTCCGCGACGACCGGCTCGACGGCGACGAAGTTGCGGAGGCTCACCCGCTGCATCACCCGGTCGAGTTCGAAGGGCTTGCGGCCCGCTGCAGCGGGAGTGCGGTCGGGCAGCCAGACGAGCAGCGGATAGTCGTAACCGGGCTCGTACCCCTGCGGCGTGAACAGACGGTCGTCACCCAGCCACGCCGAGGCCGACGCCGCCGGCGACGGGGCCACGCGGGAGGCGATGGACCGGCCGGAGCCGCCCCGTCTCTGGCCGGCCTGCGGAAGACGACTGCTCATCGGGGACCTCGACGGCTGGGGGGGATTCGCGCTCAAGCGGCCTCGCCCGGCGGCCCCCGCAGGAAGCGGTTTTCGCCGGGCTGGCGGGTTGTAGCCGAACGTTCCCGAGCCAGCAACGGCAGGATCACGCCGCGCCGCGGTCGGCGCAGACGGGGCAAGCCAGAGAAGACAACGCGACTGGCCGCACGGCCGGCCATGACTCCCGGGCCCACCGGTCCAGCCGTCATCGTGCCGTCATCGTGGCGGGAGCGGACGGCCGGGCCGCTGCCGGTCACGCCCGCGCGTGCCCGGTGAGCCGGTCCATCACGCCGACGAGTTCCTTGACGGCCGCGATGCTCTTGTCGAGCGCGGCCCGTTCCGCGGGCAGCAGCGAAAGCTCCACGATCCGCTCGACGCCCCCGCTGCCGAGCACGACGGGCACGCCCACGAAGTAGCCCCCCACGCCGTACTCGCGGTCGCAGTAGGCGGCGCATGGCACGAGCCGCTTCTTGTCGCGGACGACCGCCTCGACCATCTGCATCGTGGCCGCCGCCGGCGCGTAGTAGGCGCTGCCGGTCTTGAGCAGGCCCACGATCTCGGCCCCGCCATTGCGGGCCCGGGTCACGATCGCGTCGAGCCGGTCCGCGGCGATCAGCTGCGTGACCGGAATGCCGCCGACGCTCGTGCAGCTGGGGATCGGCACCATGGTATCGCCGTGGCCGCCGAGCAGCATGGCGGAGACGTCCTCGACGCTGACGCCCAGTTCCATCGCCAGGAAGGCGCGGTAGCGGGCGGTGTCGAGGATGCCGGCCTGGCCGATGACCCGGGCCGGGGGAAAGCCGGTCACCTGGAAGGTCCGCTGCACCATCGCGTCGAGCGGATTGCTGACCACGATCACGACCGCCTGCGGGCTCGAGTCGCGGATCTGCGCGGCCACGTCGCCGACGATCTTCGCATTGGTGGAGAGCAGGTCGTCACGGCTCATGCCGGGCTTGCGGGCGATGCCCGCCGTGACCACGACGACGTCGCTGCCGGCGGTGTCGGCCCAGTTCGTGGTGCCGGTGAGACGCGCGTCGAAGCCGACGATCGGTGACGACTGGAACAGGTCGAGCGCCTTGCCTGCGGGCATGCCCTCGGTGGCCGGGATGTCGAGCAGGACGATGTCGCCGAGCTCGCGGCCGGCACACCAGTGGGCCGTGGTGGCACCGACGTTGCCCGCACCGATGATGGAAATCTTGGCTCGTCGCATGTTGCTGGCTTTCTCCGTGCGCATGGTCTGTTCGAAGGGCTGCCGGACCGCGGCGATCGGGGACCGCCTGCGGCCGCGTTCCGAAGGTTGTCGCGGGCGGCCGCCGGGCCGGCAAGTCCCGGCCCAAAAATCGCGGCCTTTCCGCCGCGCCCCCGGCGGCGCGGGCATGCCCGGCCGGTCAGGGCAGTTCGATCCGCTCGGGCAGCTCCCGGCGGGCCTGCCGCTCGCGCCGGCGTGCGTCGCGGGCGAACGCCCACGCCGCGACCGCCAGCGCCGCGCCGATCAGGGCCGCGAGGCCCGTGAATACCCAGCCGAGGGTGTCGATCGCCCGGTCGGGCGTCGCCTGCGGCCGCCACACCGCCGCACCGCCGACCAGCAGGCACGTGTCCTGCCTGAGCCCCTGCCGCTCCGACTCCCCGCGCGACGACGAGATCTTCACGTCGGGCAGCGGGTAGCGGTACCGCTTCAACGCGAACCCCGTGACCCGCACCCGCTCGCCGATCTGCGGCCCGGTGGGCATGCCGTCGGGCAGCGTCCGCACGCAGCAGACGACGGGGTAGTCCTCCTGGAGACGGTCGTGCACCTCCAGGAGCGGCGTGGGCACGAACACGTACAGCTCCCAGTAGTGGTCGACGCCCACCTGCTGCCGGCGGAACGGATCGTCGATCTCGATGCGGGTGGCCCGCCGGGCCACCCCCTCGACCGTGACCGGCTCGCCGCGATGCCGCGTGAACCAGCCGCCCTGCGGGTTGATCAGCGGCACGATGTCGGCCGGCGGTCCGGCGACCGCCGCGGGATCGATCCGGCCGGCGGCCGCGAGCACGGCGTAGAAGGCCTCCGTGTCGCCGACGACCAGCTTCTGGCCGTCGACGACCGTGTCGAACAGGCCGTAGTCCATGCCCGCCCCGCCGAGCGGCGTCGGGGGAAACCAGCCCACCCGCGCGGCCGCGAGGAGCACGTCGGCCGGTGCCGCGCCGCCGGGCGGCGCGGTCGGACCCGGCCCGTCCGCGAGCGGCAGGCCGATGACGACCGTCGGCTCTTGGATCGGGGTGTCACGCGGCCATGCCTGCGGCACATGGTCGGCCAGCACGTCGACGGCCAGCCCGTCGTCGGCCACGATCCGCACCTGCTCCCACGCCTTCCGACCGGCCAGTGCGGCTGCGTCCTCCGGCAACGGCAGCACCGCCACGAACGTGGCCGTCCCCGTCACGCGCACCAGCCGGTCCTGCAGCCGCTCGCCGACCGGCACGGCCCGCAGGTCGATCGCCTCGGCGTTCCACGCCATGGCGAGGTTCGCCGGCACCCGCGCCAGCCGCCCGAGCACCCGCAGCGCCGTCGCCTGCTTCTCGGGACTCCAGGCACCGGGCGGTTCGAGCGACGCGCGGTCGGCCCGTGCGATGTTCCAGGTGGCCAGATAGTCCGCGAAGGGCGTCGGCGCCGCCGTGACCGCCGGCGACGCCAGCACGACCGCGAGCCCGAGCGTCAGTGCCGTCACGCCGGGCCGGGGGACGGGGCCGCGGCGCATGCGTGCGAACGGGTGTGTCATCGACGGGCCTCCTCCTGTCCAGGGTCCGGGGGACCGTGTGCCGCCCGCTCCAAGTGCCGCAGGGACTCCTCGGTCGAGAACGGTGCGACGTCCGCGAGCGCCGCGGTGAGATCGGCGGGGCCCGGTGCCGGCCGGCGGCCGGGGCCCCGGCCCGCCAGCCGGATGCCCAGCGCCGTCAGCAGGACGACCGCGCCGATCGTCACCAGTGCCGCGGTTCCGACCGCGCGGGCGGCACCGTCGTCGGCCGGCCGTGGCTTCCAGATGGGCTCCAGTGCCAGCACCAGCGGGGCGATCCGCACCGTGTCGGTGGCGGCGTAGGCCCAGCGCTTGAAGAAGTAGCCCACCACGTCGACCGGCTCGTCGATCTTCATGCCGTGCGGCATGCCGGCCGGGAGCCGCAGGAAATAGACCACGATCGGCGACACCGGCCCGCCCTCGGGCTCGAGCCAGCCCTGCCAGTAGTCGCGGATGTCGTAGGCGTTTTCCGGGGCCTCCATCTTCTCCAGCCGGCGGAGGGTGCCGCGAAACCGCACGAGCCGCCCCCGGTAGCTGCGCGGTTGTCCGTAGAGTTCGCTGAAACCGACCCGGCGCACCGCCGCCCGGGCGAGGGACCGCGGATCGGAGGACCGCAACGTCAGCCAGGTCTGGAACCAGGCCTCCTGCTCCGCCCCGCGGAACATCGTGTCGTCGCGGACCTGGGCGAGCGCCTCCACGGGCGCACCGTACTCGTCCGGATCCCCCGGCGGCGGCTCCGGCGGCAGTTCGATGATCACCTGATCGGCGGGCCCCGCATCGGCCGCCCGGTCCCGCAGCCGCGTATCGACCTGCGCCGCCGGCGGCGGGCCGGACCGGGCGAACCAGGTCCGCTCCAGCCACCCCAGCACGAGCATGCCGACGAGGGCCGGCGGCATGACCAGCCAGAACATCCGCCGCCGCTCGTTGCCGGCCAGGTAGTTCCGCGGCCGTGCGACACCGCCGCCGCCCCGCGCCTCCACCGGTGTCCGCGGCGCGGGGGCCGGCGTCTGCGGGTGGGCGTTCACGACCGCGGCCCGGTCGGCGTCGCGGCCCCGAGCGGCGGCGGCATCCGCGGTCCACCGTTCGCCTCGGGGTCGGCGACGACGATCGCCGACACCCCATCCCGCTGCTGCCGCTGCATCTCGCGCCACACGTAGACGCCGAACGAACCGATCAACGTCGCCGGCATCGCGAGCATCAGCAGGATGCTGTAGAAGTAGCCGCGGGCCATGTTCAGCCCCTCGGCGTCGGCCGTGTCCACCGCGTCCTTGCAGGTCGGGCAGGCCCAGGCCGCGGTGGAGACCGCCAGGCCGCAGACGAGCACGGCGGCGACGATGGCCACCCGCGCGGCGACCGGTCCGCGGCCGACACGGCGAGGCGGGGCTGCGCGGCAGCGGGGCATGACACGGCCTCCCACGATGTGACGAACCCGAGCCTTGGTGCCGACCGGTGTCGCTCGAGGACGGACCGCTCAGCCCGGGGCGGCTACGGCCCCGCGCTCCATTGTAGGCCCGGCCGGGCGGCCGGGGTAGAAATGGTAGAGCATGAGGTAGATGACCACGCCCGTGACCGAGACGTACAGCCAGATCGGCATGGTGACCCGTCCCAGCCGGCGGTGCGCGTCCCACCGGCCCCGCACCGCGAACACGAACATCGTGACGGCCAGCACCGGCACGGTCACGGCCAGCAGGATGTGGGTGAGGAGGATCGTCAGGTAGACCGTCCGCACGATCCCCTGCCCCGTGAAGGCGACGTGCCCGACCAGCCAGTGGTAGGTGAGGTAGCAGACCAGGAACAGCGTCGAGACCGCGAACGCCCCGATCATCGCGGCCCGGTGGGCCCGCCACTGCCCGCGGCGAATGAACACCCAACCGGCCACGAGCAACAGCGTGGCGAGCGTGTTGAGCACGGCGTTGACGGTCGGCAGCCAGACGGCCGCGTCCATGGCGTTCATGCGGGGGGCGTTCCTGGAGGCACGCGCGGCGGGGCGGCGCCGGCCGGCTCCGCGAGCACGTCGCGGATCAATTGCTCGAGCAGCCTGACGCGATCGGGCTGGAGCAGGTGGAAGCTCCCGCGCAGCCGCCCCTGGCGGTCGAACACCACGCCGCGCTCGGAGTGCACGCCCACCTCGGCCGGCAGCAGGAACGTGCCGTTGGCGATCGTCTTGATCGTCGCCATGTCGCCGGTGAGGAACTTCCAGCGCTTCGGTTCCGCCTCGAAACGATCGGCGTAGCGCCGCAGCGTCTCCGGCGTGTCGTTCTCCGGGTCGCAGGTGACGCTCACCGCCATGAAGTCGGCGTCCGGGATGTTGCGGAGCACGTCGGCGATCGCCTGGTTCTCCCGGAAACACGGGCCCGGGCAGTTGGCGAAGAACACGCTCGCCAGCCAGACCTTGCCGCGGAGCGAGGCCGAGTCGAACGGCGTGCCGTCCCGCTCGATGAGCGTGAACGGAGCGGCGACGTCGCCGGGGGCCATCCGCTCCGGCGCCGGCAGCGGGGGCTCGCGGGAGGCCGCTCCCGCCGCCGGGCCGGGGCCGCGGTCGCCGGCACCACACCCGACGCAGGCGGCCGCCACGCAGAGCACGAGGGCCCACCGCGGGCCGACCCGGCGGATACGGCGCCGAACACGCTCTCGGTCGCGTGCGATCCCCGGAAGGACGCTCCCCATGCCGCGGGCCTGCGTTCTAGTGGGGCTCGGGCGACTGGGACTCCGCGGCCTGCTCCAGCAGACGCACGTCGGACACGCGGGCCATGTGCAGCGCCCGCTCCTGCGACACCATGCGGTTTCGCAGGCCGACGTCCGGCACGAGCATCAGTGCCAGGAAGATCGCCATCATCGCCGCGGGAATCGTGAGCACGTACTTCCAGTTCGCCTCCCAGAAGACGTGCATGAAGAACAGCACCACCAGCATCGCCTTGGTGCACGACACGGCCATCATGAAGGCCCAGCCGACGTGCGGCTCGTTCCGCCACGGCCACACCGACGAGTAGGTGAGGAACGACATCGTCGTCAGCCCGCAGAGGGCGAGGAACACGAGCAGGTACTTGCCGACCCCGCCGTGGCCCGCGTCGTGGCCGCCGTGGCCAGCATCGTGGTCGTCGTGGCCGTGCTCGGCGCCGTCATGTCCGTCGAGGCCGCCGGGCCGGGTGACCGGACCGTGGGCGTGTGCCGACGGGGAGTCGTGATCGCTCATGGAAGCCCTCAGAAGAGATACAGCAGCGGAAACAGGAAGATCCACACGAGATCGACGAAGTGCCAGTAGAGGCCGGCGTTCTCGATCATGCCGGCCCGCTTGGGGCCCAGCCGATACCCGATCAGGACGGCGAACACCACGAGTCCGACGAGCACGTGAATGGCGTGGAAGCCGGTGAGCAGGAAGTAGGTGCTGGCCCACATGTTGCCGCCCGGGATGACCGCGGGCAGCTTGAGCCAGGGGAACACGTCGTTGAGGCCCGTAGCATGGCCGCCATGGCCACCGCCCGCCGCCCCCTCCGGGGGCAGCGGCATCACCTGGTCGGCGACCACGGCCAGGTCGAAGGCCTGCTGTTCGGGGCTCGCCACCATGTCCCGCACCAGCTTCAGCTTCTTCCGTGCCGACACCACCTCGGCGGACAGCTGCTCCGCGGGCGTCTCGTCGAGCTGCTTGATGCGGTCGATGATGGCCGGCTCCCCGAGCCTGGCCCGGACGGCCGATCCGTAGTACAGGTCGGGCTTCTCGTAGATCCGCCCATGGGGCTTCTGCGGGTAGATGCCGTGCGCGAACTTGGCCTGATACTCGTAGGCCTTGACTCCCAGGAACAGCGTGCCGAGCAGGAGCGTGAGCACCATCCACGCCTTGGCCAGCCGCGCCTGGTTCGCCCGCGCGGCCTCCAGGGCCAGCACGATGGTCACGCTGGAGCAGATCAGCACGAAGGTGTTGAAGGCGCCGATCGGCTCGCTGAGGTGCACGTGGTGCGGCTTGGGCCAGACCGGGGCCCCGAAACGCAGCACCACGTAACTGCCGAGCAGGGCCGCGAAGAACATGATCTCCGTCGACAGGAACAGCCACATGATGAGCTTGCCACGCGTGAGCGGCAGGCCGGGCTGGTACTGGAGCGTGAGGTGGCCGTGCCCGTGGCCGTCGTGGTGGCCGCCGGAGTGGGCGTCGTGACCGTGGGGGACGGAGATGGCGGAGGCATTCATGATCGAAACGTTCTCGGAAAACGCGTGAGGGGGGATGCGCGGGTCAGGCCGGCGGGCCGAACACCACCGCCGCCGTCAGGATCGCCAGCAGCGATCCCAGCGACGTGAACAGCAGCGTCCGGGCCGACGCGTCGTCGCGACGGATCGCGAACGACACGGTGGCCACAGCATAGACGACGGCGGCGATGGCCGCCGCCAGGAACATGCGGATGCTGCCCGACGGCACCGCGAGCACCAGGCTCACGGGCACCATGGCGAGGCTGGCGGCGAGGGACTGGGCCGCGGCCCGCAGGCCGCTCGGATCCTCGACCGTGAGCATCCGCATGCCGGCCGCGGCGTACTGGCCGCGGTACAGCCAGGCGATCGCCATGAAGTGCGGGAACTGCCAGAGGTAGAGCACCGTCGCCAGAGCCGCCACGGCCAGCCCGCCGGCGGAGTCGCCCTCCGCGAGCCGCAGCGGGCCGTCGGCGGCCAGCCAGCCGATGGCGACGGGCATGGCGCCGGAAATCGCGCCCACGGCGGTGTTCAGCGGCGACCGGGTCTTCATGGGCGTGTACACGACGACGTACAGCACCCAGGTGGCGAGGGCCGCCGCGGCGGCCTGCCATCCCGCCGCCAGCGTCATCACCAGCACTCCGGCGGTGACGAGCACCGTGGCGAGGAGCGTGGCGGCCGCCACGCTGAGCCGGCCCGACGCGATCGGACGACGGGCCGTGCGGGGCATGAGCCGATCGGCGTCGCGTTCCAGGATCTGGTTGGCGATGCTCGAACTGGCGGCCACGAGGGCCGTGCCCGCGAGCAGCCAGACGAGCGCCGGCCCGCCCACCGCGCGTCCCGCGGTCAGCCACATCGCACAGAACACCGTGACGAGCACCAACAGGGCGATCCGGGGACGGGTGAGCCGGGACACGTCGGCCGCCACCGCCGCGACGCGGCCGGCGACCGAGCCGCCGGCGACACGGTGCGCCCGCGGCTCGCCCGGCGCGGGGAGGCCGCCCGCGGCCACCTGGGCGAACGCACCGCCGGCGAAGTCGGTCATGCAGTCGGTCGGAGGGGTCATGCGTAGGCGTTCTCCCGAAAACGGTCGAGCCGCGCCGGGGTCCCCGGCCTGCCGGCCCACGGCGCCCCCGTCGCGATCGCCAGGACCACCGCCACCCCGAGGATCATCATGCCGAGCACGACGTGGCCCGTGACCACCGTCGCGGCCCACAGGCTCCGGGCCACCAGCGGATCGGTCGCGGACCAGGCGGCCGGCACGAACCCGGACGGCACGCCCCAGGTCACGATCCACGCCCCGCAGCCGAGCGCCACCTGGCACGCCACCAGACCGAGGACCGCCAGCGCCCCGCGCCGCAGCGGGCGGTGGACGGCGGACCGGGTGCTGACCACCGCGGCGACGGCCAGCACCGCCACCGCGCCCGCGCCGACGACGTGGAACGCCACGAGCCAGCGGAACGTGAGCGGATCGACCGAGGCATCCAGGTGCCGCAGCTGCGCGCCCGCCACGAGTTGCACGTACGTGGCCAGCGTCAGGCCCGCGGCGACCGCCGCCGCCGTCGTCCTGCCCGGCCAGTCGGCCGCGGCCCCGGTGCGGGACGACCGCCTGGTGAGCGCGGCGACCGCGACGGCGACGGCGAAGAACAGCGGCCCCGTGCAGGCGTGCACCTTCGCCACGGTCTTGTCGTCGAGCAGCACCCGCGCCCCGCCGAGCGCTCCCTGCACGATCACCAGCAGCACCGCGGCGGCCGCCAGGCCGCGAACGGCCTGGCTCGCCGGCCACCGCCAGACGGCGGCCGCCAGCAGCAACGACAGCAGACCCACGACCGCCCCCAGCAGGCGATGGCCGTGCTCGAGGAACAGGTCCCACGGGCCGTGGAACCACTGCGACCACGGAAACAGGAACATGTTGTGGCCGTAGGTCGCGGGCCAATCGGGAACGGCCATGGCCGCATCGAACGTGGTGACCAGCGCCCCGAAGCAGAGCAGCACCGCCGTCACGGCGACGAGCAGGCACGCGACGGCATGCTGCCAGTCGACGGGGCGGCGGTTCGGGCCGGTCGTGCTCGTCATGCTGCTCGTGCTGGTCATGCTCGTCGTGGGTCCGCTCGACCGCCCGTCCGTCCGGACTGAGGCCGGTCAGTGCGCCGCGGCGGCCGCGGCGGCCGCCAGGGCGTGCGGCGGATCGGTCTGCATCAGGTGATCCTTCTCCATGCCCGGCACCGAGTACTCGTACGGGCCCCGGTAGACCACGGGCTGGAAGTCGAAGTTGCCGTGTCCCGGGGGACTCGGCGCCGTCCACTCCAGCGTGTTGCTGCCCCACGGATTGCGGCCGGCCAGCGGTCCGAAAAACATGCTCCAGAAGAAGTTCGCCGCGAAGATGACCTGCGTCGCCACCATGCCGATCGCGCACCACGTCATGAAGGCGTTGAGCGGCTGCAGGTGGTGGAACGTCTCGTAGTGGTAGGCGTCGGCGAGCCGCCGCGGGAACCCGACCGCCCCCAGGATGTGCATCGTGAAGAAGGTGCCGTTCAAGAAGATGAACGTCAGGAAGAAGTGCACCTTTCCCCAGAACTCGTTCATGGTGCGGCCGAACATCTTGGGAAACCAGAAGTAGATGGCGGCCCACACGCCCATGGCGGTGCCCGCGAACAGCACGTAATGGAAGTGGGCGACGATGAAGTACGTGTCGTGGATGAAGATGTCGACGGGGGTGGCGGCCATGAAGATGCCCGACAGGCCGCCGATGATGAACATCGACACGAACGACAGGGCGAACAGCATCGACGTGGTGAACTGGATGCGGCCGCCCCAGATGGTGCCCAGCCAGTTGAACGTCTTCACGGCGCTCGGCAGGGCGATCATCATCGTCGACACCATGAACGTGATGCCGAGCGCCGGGTTCATGCCCGACATGAACATGTGATGGCCCCAGACGATGAACCCGAGCCCGGCGATGCCGGCGATCGAGTACACCATGGGCCGGTAGCCGAACAGCGGCTTGCGGGCGAAGGTCGTGAGGATGTCCGACACCATCCCCATCGCCGGCAGGATCATGATGTACACCGCCGGATGGCTGTAGAACCAGAACAGGTGCTGCCAGAGGAGCGGCTGGCCGCCGCCGGCGCTCGTCATGGCGTTGTTGACCACGTTGCCCTCGGGCGAGAAGAAGCCCGTGCCGATCATGCGGTCGGTGAGCTGCATGAAGCCGGCGGCCGTGAGCACCGGCAGCGCGAAGGCCTGGAGCACGGCCGTGATGAACATGGCCCAGATCGTCATCGGCAGCCGGAACATCGTCATGCCCGGGGCCCGCATGAGGATGATCGTGGTCATGTAGTTGACGCTGCCGAGCATGCTCGACACGCCCACCATCGTCAGGCCGAGCAGCCAGAGCGTCTGTCCCCAGCCCATGCCGGGCGACGACTCCGGGTTGGTGGACAGCGGCGGGTAGCTCGTCCAGCCGCCGGACGCCGCGCCCCCCTCCACGAAGAAGCTGGCCCCGAAGAACAGGAACGCCGGCCACATGAACCAGTAGGACAGCATGTTGAGCGTCGGGAACGCCATGTCGTCCGCCCCGATCATCAGCGGGATCAGGAAGTTGCCGAAGGCGCCGGCCAGGATCGGAATGATGACCAGGAAGATCATCACCGAGGCGTGCATGGTGAACAGCATGGTATAGAACTCGGGGGCCATCTGCCCGCCCTGCTGCGCGAACAGCT
>Ga0214917_10000638_pt1 | contig 45532 bp, 45 predicted proteins | sample LL_1208_BB_MetaG_FD_177983 | JGI IMG/M metagenome (GOLD analysis project Ga0214917, IMG submission 177983) | Freshwater microbial communities from Lake Lanier, Atlanta, Georgia, United States - LL_1208_BB | ecosystem: Environmental > Aquatic > Freshwater > Lake | place: USA: Georgia | collected... | reverse complement strand
TGATTGATAAAACAATAGATAAAATAAATAATTAATAAATGTTAAACGATAAATCCTTAAAACTCATATTTGATTTTGAAGTAGGTGGTGGCGAAAATTATTATAACAAATTTTTAAAAAATCCAACATGGCCAGGAGAGCAAAGCGGAGTTACTATAGGTGTCGGATATGATGTTGGATATGTAAATAAAACAGAATTTACTAATGATTGGAAATATCTTCCTAAAGATATTTTTGATCGTCTTTATCGAGTCGTTGGAGTAAAAGGTTATCAAGCAAAAGAATTATCCAGAAGATTAAAAGACATAATTATACCTTGGGAAATGTCAGTGAAAGTATTCATGAATAAAACAGTAAAAAAATTTTATAATCTTACCCAATCAACTTTTCCTAATTTTGACAAACTTCCAGAAGATGCTAAAGGAGGATTAGTTAGTCTTGTATTTAATAGGGGCGCAGCATTAGAGGGAGACCGCAGGCGCGAAATGAAAGCGATTCGAGATATAATGGCTAGAACACAAAATTTTGATGAAAAAACTTTAGTTCAAATTGCAGATCAAATAAGAAAAATGAAAAGAATCTGGATTGGTGGAAGCATAGAAAAAGGTATGAGCCGCAGAAGAGATGCCGAGGCAAAAATAATAGAAGAAGCGTTAGCAAATGTTGTAATTAATCCAGCTGATAATATTAAAAACACAGATAAGATAATCTCTGATAAATTTAAAATATAATTATAGTGTAATATTTACCATGAGATTAATTTTAATATTACCATTATTTTTATTAGTTTCTTGTTCAGAACCAAATTACGAAAGTCGCGAATTACCAACTAAATATCCAGATACACCAACTAGTGGATCAGCTTACGATGTTACAGAAGAGTTGAATAAAAAATAATTTAAATTAATTAAATTAGAGTGTAATATTATTAAATATATGAATTATAATTCAGAACAATATGGCTTTGAATTTATTAAGGCTAAAAGAAGAGGTCCAAAATCATCTGCCCAGACGCCAGCCAAACCATCAGAGCGTCGTAAAGGCTCCGAAAAAAACAAACCAGGAAGCGCTGGTACAAAAAGCGATAAAGCTATCGATTTTTCCAAGAAAGTAATAGAAGCTCTTAAAAATAAAGTAAAAGAGCATAATTCTAAATATAAAAAGAAAGTAACATTAGGTCAATTAAAGAAAGTATATCGTCGTGGTGCTGGCGCTTTTTCCTCTTCTCATAGACCAGGAAAAACTCGTGGTCAATGGGCAATGGCCAGAGTAAACATGTTTCTTAGAATGGTTAGCGGTAAACCAGTAAAAGATGCTTATCGTAAAGCAGATAGTGATATTGCTCGGGCCTCTGTAAATGATTATACAATTGAAGCAAATTTTGAACCTAATGACGAAGATTTCAATCAAGCAGACGAAGATATTAAAAATTATAATCTAAATGATTTTGATTTTACTAGTGCCGATGAACTTTATCTTGATGATGAAGATGAAGGTTTTAGTTTTACATTTGAGGTCTAATTATGGAATTTAAATATAATACAACTTTTGCTAATCTTCATATTAAGCCAGTAGTTAGTGAAGAGAAAGACAAATATCTATCTCTTGCTTCTATGACTAATTTAAAGAAGTTTTTACCAGATATTGATACAAATAAAAATATAGATCTACTACCCATAGCTTTTGACGCTTGTGTTGTTAATAGAGTAAACAAAAATGGCGATGTTATAAATGCAGCTACAGCTGCTGAAATGGTAAATAATTTTATTAATAAACCAATTAATATTGAGCATGATCGTTCTAGAGTAGTTGGTTGTATTTTAACAGCTAGTTTTAGTAAATTTGGATCAAATGAATCTCTTGCTGAATTAGATGTTAAAACAATGAAAGAGCCATTTTATATTACTCTTGGTGGAGTAATGTGGAAGATAATTAATCCACAATTAGCTAATCTTATCGAAGAGAGCAATGATCCTTCTAGTGAAAATTACATGAAAGTCAGTGCTTCATGGGAATTAGGTTTTAGTGATTATGATCTTGTTTTATTAGATAATAATAATAAAAATCTTGAAGATGCTAAATTTGTTACAGATGAGGACGAGAAAGATAAACTAAGTAAAAATCTTAAAGCTTTTGGAGGAACAGGTAAAATAAATAACAATACATATATTTATCGTCAAGTAGTAGGAGATGTTATTCCTTTAGGTATAGGATTAACTTCGAATCCAGCTGCAGATGTACAAGGTGTAGCTGTAAAAGATGAGGATAAAATAGCTGTTATTGAATTTAGACCTAAAGAAGAAGAGTCTGATTCCTCTAATAATAGTGAAAATAACATTTCACAAAATACAGAAAATACTGTAAACCAAGAAGGAGTTATAAACAGAATAATTATGAAAATAGAAAATATCAATCAAATCACTGACGAGCTACTAAAGCAAGTCACAGCTTCTAGCGTAACAGATTTCATTCAAGAAGAGCTAAAGAAAGCCTCAGAAGCTTTCGTAGCCGAAAAGAGTGAAAAAGATGTTGCTATTAAAGCTGCTCAAGAAAAATATGAAGCACTTTCCACAGAGAGTGAAAAAGTAAAAGAAGAACTTGAAAAACTCAAGGCTGCTCTTGCTAAACTCGAAGAAGAAAAAGTAGCTAAAGCTAAAGAAGAAGCATTCAACCTAAGAATGGCTTCATTCGATGAAGAATTTGATCTATCTGATGAAGATCGTCAAATTCTAGCAACTGATATTAAAGATTTAGACGAAGAAGCATTTGCCGCATACAAAAAGAAAATGGCAGTCCTAATGAAAGATAAGAACAAAGCTGCTAAAAAAGCTAAAATGGATATGATGGAAGAAGACATGAAAAAAGCAAAAGCTTCTGAAGTAAAAGAGGAAGTAAAAGCCTCAACATCTTCTGAACAATCTGCAACCGAAGTTGTAGATGAAGTTCTAGACAACGCAAACGTTGAAAAGACTTCAATCCCAAATTCAACAACAACCGCTGAAGTTTCGCTACGCGAAAAGTATAGCAAAGCTTTCGGTTTTGAAGGATTTGACATTAACTAATAAATAAGGAGAATAATATGGCACATACACTAAGACCATTCAGAAACTACAGCGAACATGATGTAGTCAACCTATTCGCCTATAGTGGACAACAAGACGCTAATGGCGTTATTGCCACTGCAGGTACAGTAGTAAAAGTTATCGGAAATGGTTTCCAACCAATCGTCGCCTCTACAACTCCAGGAGGCACAGGCTTCCTAGGAGCAGTACCAGTTGATTTAGCTGGTCTAGTAGGCGCAGGTTTTGCAAACACAGTTTCTGATCGTTATGCTTTAACAGCAAAAGTAACAGCAGCTTCCTCTGGAAATGCTGCCCTTGGTATCACTCTTCTAAGCACTCAAGAGCTAGACGAAAATGGTGAGAAACTAGTTTTCAATCCACGTAAAGCCGCTGAGAAAGGCGTAGTAGTTAGTGGTCAAGGCGTTCCAGTTCTAACTAAAGGCGTAGTAGTCTATAGTGGAACAGAAATCGCTGCTAGCGCTACTGTAGGCGCTGGAGTTTATCTAAGTAACCTAAATGCAGGTGAACTAAGTACAGTTGACAGTACTGCCGGTGGTGCAACCCCAGGCAATAAAGTCGGCACACTACTTAGCAAACCAGTAAATGGCGTTGCTCTAATCAAACTCAACTTCTAATTTAAGGAGATTATATAGAAAATGAAAATCAAACTAAAAAATACCCCAGAACAAGTTGAGCTTGTAAAAGCTATGGGCAGCAGAGATGTTGCAGTAGCTCGCGAAGCTTCTGAAGCTTTTGCCGCTTTCATTGGACCAGTCGTAAGTAAGGTTCTAATGCAAGCTGGTACAGCCAGTGTAATCTACTCTGACGCACCATACGACGAAGACGATAATCCAAGTCTTCCTCTCGATTTATGGTTCGATCAAGGTCAAGACTATGTTACAGTTTGGAGTCAAAATGTAGCAGGCGGTCTTCCTTCTTCAGCAGTAGAAGGTTTTAGCGAACTAAAAGTTTCCACCTATCGTTTGGATAGTGCTGTAAGCTTCCTAAAACGCTATGCTCGTCGTGGTCGTCTCGACGTAGTAAGTAAAGCAGTTGAGAGAATGAGCAATGAAGTTCTCGTAAAACAAGAACGTAATGCTTGGGCAGTAGTTTTAAAAGCCCTTGCTGAAGCTCGTACTCCAGCAGTTGGAACTAATAACGGTGTCCCAGGTGGACATATTGCTACAGCCCAAACAGCTGGCACATTCCAACTCAGTGATCTAAACAAGCTAATGACACTAGTAAAAAGAATTAATACTTCTTATGCTGGTGGTACAACTACTGATGCTTACGGTCTAACAGATCTTTTTGTTAGCCCAGAGATCAAAGCTGCTATCCGCGCTTTCGCATATCAACCATTCACAACAACTGGTACAGCTGGAACAAATCTTCCAGACGCAGTTCGTGAAGAAATTTATCGCGGCGCTGGTACACAAGAACTTTATGGAGTAACAATCCATGAGCTAGTCGAACTTGGCGTAGGTGCAAAATACAGCGCTCTATATAACGCATTCAAAGGTCAACAATCCTTTGATAGCGTAACACAAGAGATTGCTATCGGTCTTGACCTAAGTAAAGAGGCATTTATTCGCCCAATCGCTCGTCAAGCAGAATCTGGTGGAACATTCACTGTTCTTCCAGACGATCAATTCGTTGCCCGTTCAGAGAAAACTGGTTTCTACGGTTCTCTCGAAGAAGGTCGCGTTTGTATTGATGCTCGTGCAATCGTTGGTCTAGAAGTCTAATTAATAATTAGATTAAATTTAAAGGCCCAGTAGGTTTATCCCTACTGGGTCTTTTATTTTATATAAATACTTTAGACATTTAGAAGTTAAAAACTATAATATAGTTAAGGAGAATATTATGGCAAGAAAAAGAAAAATAGAAGAACTTTCCCAAACTCATGGAAAATTAGAAAATGTACAGTATAAAAGTCTAGATCAAATTTGGGGTGATACTGGTTTAAGCAAGTATAAAACAACAAATCTTGAAGAGTATATTAATTTTATTAATGAAATGAACAAAAGTGATCTTCAAGCTCATGCTAATAAAGTTGGCCTTGTACCAATTGATAATAGAGATATGTTAACTAAAAGACTAGTTGCAGAATTTAAAAAATTTGTTTCTACATTCAACATTCCAAAGACTATAGATAATTCAGTAAATTTAGATAAAAAATCTAAAGATGTTCTTTCAGAAGGTAAATAATATTTTTAAATTTATTTTTAAATAAAGTGTAATATTGTATAATGATTACTACAGGTAACTTATACATTCAAGTATATGATTCTTTACAAAATAAATATGTAGAATTACCATCTAATGAATTAAGTATTGCAACATATATTCGTTCTGGATTTTTTCCATTAACAGGATTTTTAATTACAGGAGATCTAAGATTAAATAAAAAACTTGAGATGGCAAGTATTGATCTTGGTAGATACAATAAAACTTATCAAGGTCATAATATTGGAGTAGGTAATAATATAATTGGATTGACTGGTTCAGTTTGGCAGACGTATCCATCTTTTAATATCGGTAGTTTAAATTATCAAACATCTGGATATAATAGTTTTAATATTGGGCAAAGTAATTCTATAGCATCTAATGATACTAGTTTTGCTATAGGAACAAGTAATTCAATTTCTGCATTGAATTCATTATATAATTCAAATGAATATGTATTAGGGAATGATAATCAACTATCTTTAAGTGGAGATAATAATTATGTTATTGGCCAATTAAATGATCTAAATTTTGTTATATTTTCTTCAAAGATTCTCGGAGACGATAATACAATCAACTCTGGTCAATATGTAAAAATAATTGGTAATGGAAATTTATTACAAAATTCTTCATATATTGATTCATTCGGTGATGCAAATATTTTTGATCAATCAGACAGTATAATTTCAATCGGTGATGCTAATGATATCTCTTCTTCTACTGGAATATTTAATATTTCTAAATCAAGTCAAATACTTACAAGTCAAAATGTTTTAGTTTTTGGAAATAGTAATTTGAGTCAAGATGGAAATAACTCATTAATCATAGGTCAATCAAACACTCTATCTGGTTCAGAAGAATCAATAGTAATCGGATTTTTTAATGATATAGCAAATACTGGCGATTTTAGATCTACTATTATTGGTTACGATAATAATTTTTCAGACCAAGTATCAAATATAGATGTTTTTGGAGATTATAATTCTAATAGTGGTTATTTTTATGATTCTTTTATTATCGGAAGTAATAACTATGGAGTCAATACTGCTGATAGTAACATTAATGGCTTTGTAAATATAGTACAAAACTCTGATTATATAAATATTTTTGGAGCAAATAATGAAGTTGATAGATCCTTTTCTAATTCTATCTTTGGTAGATACAATACATTAAGTTCTGGAACAAATTGTAATATAATTGGTGATAATAATTCAGTCTCTGGTTTACAGAATTATGTTTTTGGAAATAATAATATTGTAAGAAGCGGAGATTACAATTCTATACTTATCGGTATATCTCACGAATTTAGTGGCGATTTCAAAGTAGCTTCTATTAATATTGCTTCTATAGATACAAATATAGAAGTAAATCCTACTACTATTAAATTAACATCAACTAACAGACCAACTATTAATGATGAAAATATAATTATCACCTCAGATTTAAACTCTTATCTTACTAAAAATAATGGTTTAAGTAATAGTGGAATATTTACTGGTGGATTCATATTTCAAGATCAATCATATTCTAATTTACCTTCTAGAATTTATCTAGATTCATTTTCTTATACTGGTAGATCTGGAATAAATTATGATATTCAATTTACTGGATATTTTGCTAGTGCTAATATTGATGGTGTTCCAGCATCTATTTTTACATTATCGAATTTTAATATTTTTGGTACTACATCTTATAGTGGTAAAAATATTTCTTTAATTTTTGGAAATCATACAATACCGCAGTTTGATCCAACTTGGCTGATTGTAGATAATAAATCAAGTGGAATATATTATAGAAATGATCTTTATCCTATGAATGAAATTCCTCAAACAGGATGGGTAGTTACTGGTTTTAGAGGATATTCTGGAAAAAATCCAGTATATCCAAATTTAATTTTATCTGGAAATAAAGGGGCGTCTATAAGCATAAACCCTAGAAATACTGGATTAATCTCTTCTTATGATCCAACCTATGGAAAAATTTATATTCCATTCTTTTATTAATTCTTTTTAATTATTTTTAATTGGTGTAATTTATTATATGGCAACTTCATATAATATAAGCACAATTCAAGGTGATAACCTTCAAATTACTCTTTCGGTAAAAGATCAATATAGCAATCCAATTAATTTAAGTGGATATGATGTAAGAGGCGCGGTAAAATACGCTTATTTTGGTTCTCCTCCAGCATTAGACGCTTCTGGAAATTACATCTCTGGTATATTATTAAACTTAAATCCATATATTTATAGTGGAGAAAATGGTTCTTATTATCCATCTGGTTTAGTTAATATAAATGTGCCATCTTATACAATGGCCTATATTCCAGTTGGTACTTTTGTTTATGATGTTGAAAGATTTCCTTATGGAATTCCTACTGGAAATTCGATTAAATTACTAAGAGGTAAATTTATTGTTAGTCCAGAAGTTACAACTTTTTAATTTATGGATGAAATCAATGTTGATGTTGTTATATCGAATGGAACAAGCGTTGAAGTTACTTCTCCTACAACGTCAATAAATGGAATTGTTAATTTACCATCTTCTTTAACTCCTACTGTAACATCTCCTACTTATGATACGCAAGCTTGCGTTGTTTTACCGCAAGGTCCACAAGGCCCACAAGGTCCACAAGGCCCACAAGGTCCAGAAGGCCCACAAGGTCCAGAAGGCCCACAAGGTCCAACTGGTATTATAAATACTGGCGAATTAGATCTAAGATATGTAAATTTAACTGGAAACCAAACAATCAATGGAATTAAAATTTTTACAAATGATATATATGCAAATAATCCTATATATTTAGGTCAATATTTAGTCTGGGGAGGTTTAGAAGATGGTAATCTTATATATAGTTCAGGTGGTGGAACGCCATTAAATATTTCTTCTTATGATGGCATAAATTTATTAAATGGACCAGTAAATGGTGAAAATGGAACTTTTCAAAAACTTTATGCTAATAACTTAATCTATAATACAGGAAATCAAACTGTTAATGGAATTAAAGATTTTTCTTCTAGGCCAACAGTTAACGGCACAGGAGTTTTATTAAGTGGAGAAGTTCAAGATATTAATTTACCAGATACGATAGTTTATACTACGGGAAATCAAATAATATCTGGAAATAAAACTTTCATAAACAATATTGAAGTTCAAGGAACAGGTATATTTAATGCACTTGATCTAAGTAACATAAGTGAATTCCAATTCTCTGGCACAAATATAAATTTAGTTGATGGAAATGTATCTGTAAGTGGAGGATGGATATATATATCTGGAAACCCAGTTTCTACTGGAAGTGCAATTATATTACCAAATAATATTGTTTATACTACTGGAAATCAAATAATATCTGGAAATAAAAATTTTGCTGACAAATTAATTGCTAAAACAGGATTTTTTGGAAAAAATAATTTAATTTATGGAGAATGGTCTACGATTGGTAATGGAGAAGAAAATGTAATTTATAGTAATTATTCTATAATTGGCGGAGGTCGTTATAATTTTATTACGGGAGAGAGCTGTGCATATAATAGTATTCTAGGTGGGATTAATAATTTAATTACTGGTGACTCAAATACACTTCTTGGCGGAACTGGAAATTTAATAGTAGGTACTGGAAATTTAATTGGAGGTGGATCTGAGAATTGCATAATTGATGATACTACATTTGGCGGTGGGAATTCAATAATATTAGCTGGTAAGCAAAATTATATAAACGGTAAAGACTCTACTATATTTGGTGGAAACAGAAATTGTATTCATCTAGGAAATGGAATAATACAAGGATCTACTATCATCGCTGGCGAGAGACATAAAATTTATTCTTCTTACGCAACAATTATAGCAGGTTATCGAAATGTAGCATCTGGTAATTATAGCGTAGTAGGTGGAGGATGTGATTTATGTATTATCGCTGGTTTTAATAATGGTATTTTTGCTGGCGCAAGTAATTGTATACTTGGAGGTTCGGCATCCTCAATAATTGTTGGAGGAGCCACCAATATAATATATGATAGTGTTTTTGGTTTTATAGGTGGTGGGCGAGATAATACTATTATAGCTTATTATGATGGAACAAACCCTTATCTTGGAACAAGAGGAGGTTCTTCAATTGTGGGCGGAAGATTTAATCAAATATCTGGCTCTTTTGCAAGTATTTTAGGTGGAAAAGATCATGTAGTTTCTGGAGACTATGGATATATTTTAGGTGGAAGATGTGCGGCAATTCTTGAAACTCATAGTGGCGCGGCAGTATTAGCAGATGGTGAAGATCGTTTTCATCCTTCTTATTCTCCTCATTCTTTAACTGTAGATTTTGCTAGTGGTATTAATATTGCATCTTCTGTAACTGGAACATTAGATCCCAATGGAATTGCTAATTATTTAAAAATGAATATAAATAGTCAAACTTATTATATTCCAATGTATACAGGCACATTTACGGCTATTTAATTATATTAATTATCATATTTAAATATAATTTAGAATCTCTTAACTATTATTATTATAATTGTATAATGTCCAAAACTGTAGTATTTTTTTTACAAGGCGGAATTGGTAAGCATATAGCTGCGACTGCAGTAGCTGAAAATATTTCCAAAAATTTTCCAGATAGAAAATTAATAGTAATCTGTCCATATCCAGAAGTATTTCTTAATAATCCAAATGTATATAGAGTCTATAGATCCAACTCGGCTCAATATTTTTATGAAGATTTTATAAAAGATAAGGATGTTATATTTTTAGGAAATGAGGTATATCAAAGTCATCAGTATGTTGTGCAGAAAAAGCATCTTATTGAGTCTTGGTGCAACATGTTTGGGTTAGAGTATACTGGAGAAAATCCAAAATTATTTTTAAATTTTGCAGAAGTTATGGATGTGGCAAGAAAATATAATCGAAATAAACCATTATTACTTCTTCAGACTAATGGTGGAGGAAACGAAGGAAATCATTATAATTGGGCTAGAGATTTACCAGAATTTTTAGTCAAAAATTTGGTAGATAAATTAAAAGATAAGTATCATATATATCATCTAGCTAGGAATGATCAGATATCTTTTCAAAATACAGAAAAAGTTAATACTCATTTTCGTGAGTTATTTTGTTTAATTAGCTTAAGTCAAAAGAGGTTATTTATAGATTCTTTTGCTCAACATGCTGCGGCGAGCCTTTTGCTACCATCAACTGTATGCTGGATAGGTACTTCTCCAGATATTTTAGGCTATAATATACATAATAATATACTTGCAAAAGATCAAAGTAAGATATTTACTCATAATATAGATGGTATAGTGATGGAAAAAGAGTTCGCTGGATTACCCCATCAGTGCGAATATAACATATTAGAAGCCTTTAATACAGAAGAAATCTTATCAACTTTGCTTTAAATTTATAATAATTTAAAGTGTAATTTAAAGTATGATTATAAATACTGTTACATCTATTGCTCAAGAAATATATGAAGAAATGGGCGAACCAAGCGATTTTAGTATAGCAGCTATAGCAGCATGGGTAAGAAGAAATATTGGTGGACTTGGCAATCTTATAAATACTGAATTCGAAATTGATAATGTCACTTTTGAAATTACCCCAAATCTTACTGATCCCCAAAAATATCTTTTCAAAAAGATGTATTCTATATATTTCTTTGATTTAAAGATAAAGAGTACTGGAAGTCTTGCTATAAATGATTATACATCTATAAAAGATGACTTTGGTAGCGTACAGAAACTTAATAAAAATGAAGTTTTGAAGAATTTTTATCAAATCCGTCAGCAAGAATATAAAGAGCTGCAAGAATTGGTTAATAAATATGAACTTAATGAAATTACTCCTTTACAAGTTGCTGGAGATGATACTATTCCAGGAAGTTATAATTTTGAAAGGGATGCGTTATATTATATTCGAACAATATATAATGCAGATTAAAAATGAGCTTCATAGATCCAAGTGTTGCTGCAGGATTTTCTGAAGAATTTGAAAATTTTTTCAATTATTTTGCTAGAGAATTTACTGTTAATAAAGAGCCATTAAAAGTATTAATAAGTCCTGCGACAACTCCTCTATTTGGTTATGATCTACAATCTACTCCAGAATCTTATGAATATATTCCAGTTCAAGCAAGTTTCAAAGGTAGAATATCTTACAATAAAAAACAAAGCGAAGATTTGCTTGCTGATCTAAGGGTAAATGTAACAGAAGGAATTGTAACATTAATTGTAAAACAAGATGCCAAAAATTATATAGATACTGGAATAACATTAAATATCCAATTTGATGGTAAAACTTTTAATAAAATTACGACAGCAGGAGTAAGAAAATATCTTAATAATACATATTATCAATATTATTTGCAGGAGACAAAATAATGGCTGGTAGAATTAACAAGTCAATTCTTAAGGATGAGATATCTAAAGCAGAATTTAAATCTTTAGAAAAAGAAGCTAATGTAATTGCTAATAAAATTTTACAAGAAAAAAAACAAGAATATTTATCTAAAATAATTGAACATCCTGTATCTCAAGAGATTACCGCTGGTCCAGACAGTCAAAATATTTCAAATACATTAAATGGAGAAGGTAATCTTTATACTTTTATAGGATTTGATGCTGGTGATAGACCAGTAGAAAATCTTATAGACATAGTAGATAGAAATACAAGAATACAGCCAATTAAATCTAAAGGTGATGTATTCAATTTCCAAGTTTATACTCCATCTTTAGACGAGCTTAAAGGATATACTCCAATGCCATTTGAAGGTGGAAATAGTTGGTTGAGAGGAATAGAAAAAGGAATATCTGGTTTTAGCAATTATCTGTATGGTCTATTATTTCCTACTAGTCGTTCTGGAAGAGCTATTCAAAGCAAAAATAAAATTAGAAGAATATCATATAAACCAACAAAATATTTTAGTGTTTTATATAAAAATTTTATAGAAAGTTTCAAGTAAAATGAAAATACAATTTAATAATATAGCAATGACAAGCATGCTATTCTGGTTTGATAATAAACTATTAACCAATGGTGAAGCTTTTACTAATCATGCTAGTTATTTTTGGCCAGTTGACACAAGATATTATGGATACTATACTTATGGCGCACCATTCAAACAAATGGTAATTGATGAATCTATTTCTGGAGCAAATATTATAAGTGGAGTATATATAAACGGAACATTTACTCAAGTAGGGCAAAATTATCTAAGTGGAATTAACGCTTCTCAAGGACAATTATATTTTAGTCAGCCAATCGCTGGCGCCCCAACTTCAATAAGTGGTAATTATGCAGTTAAAGATTTTAATTTGTACTTGACAAGTGAAACAGAAGAAGATTTATTATTCGAAACTCAATTTCAATTAAAGCCTCAAACTTATCAAAATCCTACTGGTTTAGCCTCGAATGCCGAGACATATCCTGTAATATATTTAAAATATCAAGGAGGTTCAAATGAACCACTAGCTTTTGGCGGTATGGATACAACATATATTAATGTGAGAGCAATAGTATTATCTGATAATATATTTAAATTAGACGCTGTTATTAGTATATTTAGAGACACATCTAGGCAGTTTGTACCACTAATATATGATAATGAAATGCCATTTAATATGCTTGGTAGCTGTACGGGACACTGTTTTAATTACCAAGAATTAGTCGCTAATAAGCAAGTAGATTATCAATATTTATATATTAATGATGTTAGTGTATCCAAAACCGACAGTAGACTTAGTAATAGCTATAATAAATTAAACCCTAATCTTTTCACAGCTTTTATTGATTTTGAATTAGCTCAAAATCGTCAACCTCATCAATAAAAAAGAGTAAAAATATAAAAAATAAGGTGTAATAACAATAAATGGAGAAACAATAATATGCCAAGAAATAGAATAATTTATCAATCAGAAGCTTTATACGCTGGCCCAGCACCAGCCACAGGTTATCATTATGGTACTTTCACACCTGGTATTGGTGGAAGTTCTAATGTTCCAAATTCAAGTAATAATTTAGTTAATCAACTTCAAAGAATTCAAACAGCAAATTACAGCTTTACAGTTGATCGTACTGATGTAAATCAATTCGGTCAACTAGCTGCAATTGATCGAGTTATCCTAACTAACCCAACTGTATCTTTAGACTTTAGTTATATTCTAGCAAATCTTATCAATGAAGAAAATCTAGGATTTACAATTGCTACACCAGGATCTACTCAAGACGTTTCTGCTATATCAGGCTTTCTAAATGGAACAGAAGACGAAAGAAATTATTTTATCCGTACTGTACCAGAAGGTAGTGATGCAGTAGGATTTAATAATATTACTAGCGGAACAAACGGCGTAATTGGAATTGGTAATGGATTTATATCATCCTACTCTACAGAAGGTTCTGTTGGTAATTTCCCAACAACAACAATTAATGTTGAAGGACTAAACATGAATTTCCAACAAGGCCTAAGTGGAAATTATGTTCCAGCAGTAAATCCAGTAGATGGTAGTACTTTAAATAATTTTTATCAATTACCATTTACATTACAAAATACTTCTACAAATGCTACAGTAAGTGGCATTAGCGCTCTTCGCCCAGGAGATATTACTCTAACTATACCTCAAACAACTGGCGGTGGAGTAAATACAAGTACAATGAATGTTCAAAGTTATACAATTAGTTTTGATCTTGGTCGTACACCAATCGAAAAACTTGGCAGTAGATTTGCATTTGCAAGACCAATTGACTTCCCATTAACAGTAACTATGAGCGTTGACGCACAAGTAACTGAAATGGTAGCTGGAAATATTGCAAGTCTTGTATGCGATGATTCTACAACATATACACCAATCGTTACAATTGAAAAACCAATATGTAATGATAATACTGTAGTTGCCCAATTTAAGCTTAAAGGCGCTAAACTCGATAGTCAAGAATTTAGTTCTGATATCGGAGCCAACAAGACCGTAACATTGACATTCAGTACTCAAGTTGGTGGTCCACAAGACTTAAATAATGGATTGTTTATTAGTGGTCAATATTAATAAATAATTAATTAAATATTATAAAATAACCCTCGCGTTCTGCGGGGGTTATTTTTTGGTGTAATGTATCGTAAGGTTAAAGGTTTAAAATAAAGGTAAAAGATTATGGAAAATGATCCTATAAAAGATATTACTCTTTTTCAAATAAAGAGAAAAATTACAAATATTTACAAGAATTTCTTTTTTATTCTTGAAGATTTAAGTGATTCTGGATATAATATAAATGATGAAACTTATCAAAAAATACGCAAAAGAATACTCGATAATGCAAATGATGCGATAAGAGAAATAGAAGAAAGTTTCAGTAAATTAAATATATCAATAAAATGAAACCTAAAAGATTAAATTATAATTTTAGTATAGACCAAATTATAGAAGGCAATCTTTCTGTCCAAAGCATACAAAAAAGCTTAAAAGATAATTTTGGCATTTTGAAACCTAGCGTAACTATTCTTAAAAATCCTAATTTTATCAAAAATTATAAAAATTGGGACGAAACAAAGAAACATCTGTTTATAAAAACAATAGGTGGTGTCGTTTATTATGGAAAAATTAAAAAATATCTCAATGAGATAGTTGAAAATAATGGAGAAAAAATATGAAAACAATGTTTGAATTTGATATTTATCATGAAAAAGAAGTAGAAAAAATTGAAGTTTCCACTAATGAAAAGGGTGAAGAAGTTAAAGTAACTTCTAAAGTTAAAACTACAGCGCCAGTTAAACTTGGTATCAAAAAACCAACAAGAAGTCTTTTTGACGAAGCTGAACTTTTCTATGGAGTTAGACTATCTGAAGGTATTAAGGCTGGCCTTTTAACTCGTGCTTTACTAGCTAAAAGATTTAATAATGATGGTGGAGTTTTAAGCGAAGAAGAGCAAAAAGAATATAATGATCTTTACAATGATTTTCTAAATCTACAAGTTGATTTTCAAAAATTATCCTTAAAACAAGAATCATTAAGAACAGATGAGGAAAAAAGTGAACTCGCTAAAATTATCGAAAAGATGACAGAAACAAGAGAAATGATTCAAAAATATGAAATGGCACAAGCTAATCTTTTTGAACAAACCGCCGAGAATAGAGCAAGAAATAAAACAATTATGTGGTGGGTACTTCAACTTAGTCTTATTGAAGGTGAAGATAAAAAGCTAAAAGAACTTTTTGGAGATGGTTCTTATGATGAAAAATTAAAGAAATATGATGAAATTGAAGAATCAGAATTAGGTCTTGAAAAAATTGCTCTTCAAAAATTATTATATTTGATTAGTTTCTGGTATATTGGTAGAGCCGCAACACAAGAAGAGTTTTCTAAGCTTCTTGATGCAATAAATAAAGATGGTAAAAAAGCGGAGAAGTAATGATTGGAAACTGTAAATAAAAATAAAATAAGACTACTATTTGTTGATATACTCAAGGGATATACGGAAGCATATTATAAAAATAATAAAGTCTATTTTAAACATAATACTAGTTTTGATTCTGGCGATATAGATTCCAAAAGACAGGATTTCGTAAGGAAAGCCAAGAGTAATGGTCTACCAACAGAAGAAGAAAAAGAAAAGTATTTAATACTAGAAAAGCTTTGGTCGCAGGAAAAAAATGAAGAAATACAAAAGATAAAATCTTATATTTCTAATCTTAAAACAACAAAATCGAAGCTGTTTAGAAATGAAGAAATAAATTCTATTAATCAACAACTTAATGAACAAAATCTAAAATTAATCCAATTAATAAGTGAAAGAAAAGATTTATTAGGGTTTACTGTTGAAGATTATGCTAATAAAAAAGTTAATGAATATTATATGTATAATTCATTATTTAAAGATAAAAATTTAAATGAAAGATTCTTTTCTGAAGATCAGTTTGATGAGTTGGAGAATAAAGACGTATCAGAGATTATAGATATATATAATAATATAAATAAAGACTTTTCTGAAAAAAATTTAAAGAAAATAGCATTATCTTCTTTTTATCTTAGCTTGTATAATATGTGTGAAGATAGCGCATATTATCTTTATGGAAAGCCTGTAATATACCTTACTTTTTATCAAATCGAAGTATTTAGCTATTCTAGATATTTTAGAAATGCCCTTTCTGAAGCTAAACATAAACCAGCAGATGAATTATATGAAGATCCAGAGAAACTCATTGATTGGCTCGAAAGTAGTAAAAATGCCGAGGAAGTACTCGCTAAAACTAATATGAAAGAGAATAAGAAAAGCGAAGGTGCGGTTGGAACTTCTATAGTAGGAGCTAATAAAGAAGATCTTGCTAAAATTGGAGCAGATGAGAAGGGATTAAGTTTACATGGAGAAGCATTGAAAAAAGGTGGCACTTTAAGTATGCAAGATCTAATGAAACTACATGGTATTAAATAAGTAAAACTATCATAATTAAGTATATTTTGTGTAATTTATTGTAGCAAAGGAATAAGGCATGGCAAGGACTTCGGCTACAATTTCTGTAGGTGCAGATACAAGGCAACTCGAAAGAGATATTCAAAGGGCCTTGGGGCGTGATTTTAAATTCAAAGGATTAAATGAAAGGGCCTTTACTCAACCATTGGGTAGAATTACTGGTGCAGCCAATGAGTTTCAAAAATCATTAGATGCTTCTAATGCTCGTGTTATTGCATTCGGTGCTAGTGCTGGTCTAATATATTCAGTAGAAAGAGCTTTTACAGCTCTTGTAAAAAGTACAATAGATGTTCAAAAGTCATTGACAGATATTAATGTTATTTTAAATGTAAGCAATAAAACACTTCAAAATTTTGGGGGTCAATTATTTGATATTGCAAAAAATACAGCTCAGTCTTTTGATACAGTAGCTCAAGCTGCAACAGAGTTTTCGCGTCAAGGTTTAGGTTTAGAAGAAACTCTTAAAAGAACAAGAGATGCACTTATATTGACTCGTCTTAGTGGTTTAGATACAGTTAGCGCCGTAGAAGCATTAACTGCTACAATTAATAGTTTTAGTAATGCAGCTTTAGATTCCACAACAATTATTAATAAATTAGCTAATGTTGATGCTGCATTTGCTGTTAGTTCAGCAGACTTAGCAGAAGCTATTAAACGAGTTGGAAGTTCTGCGCAAGATGTTGGAGTAGATTTTGATCAATTATTAGCTATCGTTACAAGTGTTCAACAAACGACAGCTAGAGGTGGAGCAGTTATTGGTAACTCATTAAAAACCATTTTTACAAGAATACAAAGAACTGATACTCTCGATCAATTAGAAAGATTAGGAATTGAAGTAAGAACATTACAAGGAGATACTTTACCAGCAATTACTATCTTATCTAATCTTGCTAGCACATTTAATACTTTAAGCGATTCACAAAGAGCGCAAGTAGCAGAAACTGTTGGCGGCGTTTTCCAAATAAATATTTTAAAAGCAGCTTTAGGCGATTTACAAAAAGAGTATTCTGTTTATAATAATGCTTTAAGAACTGCTTCTGGGGCAACAGATGAAGCTATACAAAGAAATGAAGCCTTAAATCAAACTTTATCAGCATTAATTAATAAAACATTTGTTAATCTTACAAAAGTTGGAGCAGATATCGGTAGGATTTCGTTTCAACCTACGTTTGAGAATTTATTAAATACATTAAATAGAGGATTAGAAAGTCTAGATGTAGAATCTCAGAGTGTAGGCGGTAAAATTGCTAAAGGAATTCTAGAAGGCGTTGGCTCATTTATAAGTGGTCCAGGAGTAGTTTTAGCTACTGCTGTTATTGGTAAACTTGTAATTAATTTAGCTAAATTTGCTAGTCAATCATTACAGACACTTTTAAATCTTAATACTCAAGCACAACAAAGAGCGCAGATACAAACAAGAATAAATCAAGTTTTAGCCCAAGAACCAGCATTAGTAGCAGCAGTTTATAATAAACAAATTAGTGTTCTAGATGTTGAAAATAAAATATTAAATATTATTCGTCAACAAACATTAGAAAGAACAAGAGCTGCTGCAATTTCAACAACAATCGCTGGTGGTTTATTAACTAGAGGGGTTAGTACTAAAGGTGGAACATTAAATGCTAAAAGTTCTGGATTTATTCCAAATTTTGCTATGAGTGAAATTTTTGGTGCATTGGCTGGAGGGTATAATCCAGGAAATATAAGAAGAATGAATATACCTGGAGAAGGCCCAATAACTTATAATAGTGCAGAGAAAGTTAAAAGATTTCCAGGATTGTCTCAACCTGCGATTATGCCTCCTAGCCAAAGTATAGCTGGAAAAAATTATAAAAATACATTTGATTCAATATATGGATTTAATCCATATGCAGCAGACGGATTTATTCCAAATTTTATCAGTAACGCAAGAATTGCAGCAGCCCTTAGAACTGGTAAAATGACCCCAGACCAAGCAGCAAAATTAGGATACGTTAAATCAGACGTAAAGATTGCTGAGAGAAAAAGTCTTGCCGCTTCAAAAAAAGCGGTTCCATTAGATGTTAGTAATATTGCTAGTATATTACTACCATTTATTGGATCATCAAGAATATTAGCTGGACCATTTTCTCCAAAAGGAAAATCTTCAGAATTTGCAATAAGAAATATTCCTGTTTATGGAATGAAAAAATCTGCATTAGAAGGCGACTTAGCTGATGATAAAAGAAGATTATTTACAAATATAACAAATAGCATTTTAGATAATACTACTAATTTTATTGATACTTTAAAACCTTTAGGAAAAACTGTAAATAAAAGTGTTTTAGCTGGTGCATTTTCTAGTTCTGGTGAAAAAGGAGCATATGGAGCAGTTAGAGCGGCAGTTGGTTCCGCATTTGAAATTGGAGTAAAAACTGCTTTAAACTATACTTCTCTGGAATCTGCTAAGGGTTTTGGCGATTTTGACGTAAGAGGTGGTAAAAATTTAAAGACTTTACAAAAATTATTTGGTTTTACTACATTATTAGCTGATTTTAAAGGTGGATTATCAACTGGTAATTTACAAAGTTTTGCTGCTAAAATTTATAAAGAACGAGGTATGATGGGGCTTGGTGGTTTTAGTACTGTAAAAGGTAAGAAAGCTCCGAATGGTTTTATTCCTAATTTTACAGCTCTAAGTGAATCTATTGATAGAGAATTAGCAGCTGGAGTATCTCCATCTAGAGTTAGAATAGGTAGAGATAAAAGATTAACCTCCGCTTATAATCCATTGGGTCTTGGAGTATACAATACAAAAGATGAACCACTTGGTTTAAGTCAAGGAGTTTCAAGGTATAGCGGTTCTAAAGCTAAAACTGCTGGTGCATCAAAAGGTTTTATTCCAAACTTTTTTTTACCTCTTTTAGGATTAGGAGCCGCAGCAGGAGGTACTACTACTGTAGGTTCTGTAGCAACATCAATTTTAGGTAGTACCATAGTAAGATCTGTTCTTAGTTTTGCTTTATATACTCTTATCGATAAAATTGGTCAAAGAATTGTTGAATCTGTAGAAAATGAAAGAGATAAAGCTATTGCACAAACTGCAACTTCAGCATTGTCATTTGGAGCAAGTTCATTAGCACTTGGTGGTGGAAAAAAATCTTTCTTAACTGGCGCTGCAACAGGTCTTGGTTTTGGTTTACTTGGATCATTTGATTCACTAACTAAAACTCAACAAGAAGCAATTATACAAGCTGAATCTAATAAAGATATTTTAGAACAATTTTCCTCTGAACTTTCAAATTATAATATAACATTAGAAAAATTAGAATCCTCTACTTTAAATGCAGCAGATAGAGCAAAAGTATTAACGGAATCAAATGAATCTCTTTCTAAGATATTAGATATAGCTCCAGATGAATATAGAAAAAGTTTAATTGGAGCAATAGAAAGTGGAAATATTCAAAATATTAGAGATCAACTAGCTAAATTACAAACTGTTATTCAAGCTCAAACTGCTAATTCAGAAAATTTAGCAAAAATTATTGCTATAAGTTCAGATCAAACAATATCAAAAGAAGAAATAAAAGGATTGACTTCTGCATTATTAAATCTTAGAACAAAAACTGGAGAAAGTTTAAGAGCTGGATTTTTAGCTGATCCATCGAAAGGAGAAGCTTTTACACAGGCAATATCTTCTGCTTATAAATCATTTTTTGATGCTAGAAGAAAAGCAGAACAACAAGCCCAAGGATTACCAGATGAGATACCAGTTAGATATAATCGTGCAGGTCAAATTGAGATTTCTAATTTGGGTAATAGAGTATATTCTGAAGATCAGTTAGTTGCAATTGAAAATTATAAAACATCTCTACAAAATCTTGCAGATAAATTAGTAAAAAGTTTACGTATTCAAGGAGTTGATACAGAGGAAGCTAGAAATGTTGTAAATACTCTTATTAATGTAGATTTTGAACAACTTAGACAATTTTTAAGTGGCCCACTTACTCAAAGTATTTTAGGATTAAAAGTTAATACAGATAATCTAGCAAAGGGACAAAAAGAAGCGACTTTAATTACCAAAGACTATATACTCCGATTAGCTAAACAAGCAGGAGATGTAAGTGCTTCAAGCGATAATCTAGAAAAATTTCAAGGAGCATTAAGTGTAGAAAATCTAACAAGATATGGAAAAGAAGTTCTAAATGCAAACGAACAACTAAATCCAAATAGAATATCTGCTGAAAAAGTCCTTACGCTTCAAGAAGGATTAAAAACTCAAATATTAAATCAAACAGAACAAAGAGGGGCGGAAGCAAAATATATTCAAAGAGTTAGTGAGTTACTAGTTAAAACAGGTGGAGATCTTGATAAATTCTCTAAAGCCTTAGAAGGCTCAGAGCAAGAAATTGTATTAGAATCTCAACGTCGTAGAGGATTAATATTTGCTGAAGATTATAGACAAGGAAGGCAAGCTGCTAGAGAATTAAGAACGCTTGGTGGAGACACTCAAATAGGAGATTTTGGTGCAGCATTTTTTGATGAATTTGATTATAGAGCAGAAGATGCGTATAGAGAAGTTCAATTAGGCGCAAAAGAAACTGCGAGAACAATTAAAAGTGAATTTAACAATGCATTTCTAGACTTTGCTCAAGGTACTACTACCGCTGGAGAAGCTTTTCAAAAATTTGCTCTTAACATATCTAATAAAATACAACAATTAGCTCTTGAATTCAGCACTAATCTTATATTTGGTCAACTATTCGGAAGTACAAGTGCATTTGGTGGAAGTATTGGAAACTTTTTAAGTTCATTAGGTAAATCAAAAGGTGGACTAATAAAAGGTTATTCTACTGGAGGTAAAGTTGCTGGTGGATCTGGTACAAGAGATGATGTTCCAGCAATGTTAAGTGGTGGAGAATATGTAATAAGAAAAAGTTCTGTTAATAAATATGGTGCAGGATTTTTAGGAATGTTAAATGGAGGAAAAGTTGGTAAGTATCAATATGGTGGAGAAGGAAGTTTCAATAGAGCAAATTATTTTCAATATACTGGGCCAGCTGGTTATCCAACTGGTGGTCAATATTTAGTTGATCCAAGTCTTAATTTATCTGCATTATTAGATGAAAATAATCCTCAAAATAGAATTCGTCAACAAAGAGAAGAAAATTTATTCGCATATCTTCAATATGTTCAAGATGTTAATATGAGAAACATGGAAGCTTTAGCTGAAAATCAAAGAATTAATCAAGAAATACAAGATCAATATAATGCACAGCAAAATTCTTGGGGCGCATATGCATCTTTTGGTATGGGATTGGCTGGGGCAGGATTAGGATTTCTTAGAAATGGTGGTCATATAAAAGGATTTGCAAGAGGTGGACAAAATACAGATAATATTCCAGCTATGTTGATGGGCGGAGAATTCGTAATGAGAAAGGAAGCTGTTAATCTTTATGGCAAGAGATTCTTTGACGATTTAAATACAGGTAGAGTATCTAAGTTTGCAAATGGTGGGGTTGTAGGAAATTCAAATAATACAGGGCTTTCAACAAATAATTATAATCCAACAAATAATGTTAATGTAACTGTTAATTTAAATCAACAAATAGAAAAAACTTCAGAAGAAACCTCTACAAGTGGAGAAAGATTACAAGATCAAGAAGCAAGAAAAAATAAACAGTTAGCCGAACAGATTAAAACTCAAGTAATCAGAGTCATTACTGAACAACAAAGACCAGGTGGGTTATTAGGAAGTAATATTTATAAGAAACAAGGTTAAAATTAACCTTATCTAATTGTTGATATTTGTCCAATATCTAATGTTTGTTGTGGAAAAAACTCTGTATAAAAATTTATAATTTCATCTTGAAAATATTTATCTTTAAAGAATAAATACATATCAGATTGAAGTTTATTTAATGGAATTATTTTAATGTTTAAATTGTTTGCTATTTCTACTAAATGACTCTCTATAAATGGTATAGTTAATAATGCAGTCTCTTGATTTACATCTAGCCATTTCTGTTCGATATTTTCAATAAACAAATTACTTAAAGGATAATCTGTGTCGGTATTATTAACCACATCATTAATTTTACTAGATATTAAAAATGAATGTATTTCTTTTTCTATTAAATATTTTTTATGCATTAAAAGTTTAATGTTTAGATAATCACTACTTCTATATATTTTAGAAAAAAGTAAGTCTCTGTTGATGTCTTCTATTTCTGCGTATTCGGCTTCAATTTGAAAATCTCCCTTTCCATCATTATTATAATCCACTTCAAATGTTATATTTTTATGATATCCTATTTTATTATATTTTTGAAAGAAATGAGAGTAGTTATGAAGGAAATCGAATATATATCTTGATGATACTTTATTTTTAGAATATCCAGATATAAGTTTTGGTTTTTTAGAATTATTTATAACTTTATATTCTATTTCATGTATGGGTATATAATCTTTTAATTGATTGATTTGATAAATAATTTCATTATTTGAAATAGCTTTAATATTGTACGAAGGAAATTCAGCATTTACTTCAACAAATGATGGAATATTTCTAATAGTATTCCATTCTAATGTTATGTTTAAATTTTTAATTTTCATATTTAAAATATATTATTTCCAGAAGCCATAACGCTGAAAACAGAAGCTTGATTTTGTAATACATATACTCCTGTAGCTGGAGATGATCTTTCACCTATGGTATTTTCAGCAAAAACTCTAAAGTAATATGATCCTGTATATAATGGGGTAAAAAATTGAGGAATAGTTCCATTTATCCAATCGGTTGGAGTTAAACCTGTTTTTAATAAAACTGAACTTATAACATCTTTTAGATATGTAGATTCTGTAATACTGTTAGTAAAATTAGATCCAGATTTAACATATACATAATATAAGGAATTACTAGTATTACCATTAGGTGGTTGTATATTATATAGCACACTATTGATACCACCTTGATTTGTCGTATAAATCGTTCCGTTACATGGGTCTGTTATACAATATGAATTTGTATTTGGATTTCTAAATATACCACTCAAAAATAAGGCTGGAGTTTGTGGAAGTGCTGGTCTTACTGGCACATTAACTAATGTAGCAATATTATCTATATCTTTATATTTTTGATCATTATATTCTAGTGCAGATATATTAAATAAAGAATTTTCAGATTCGGTTATATTTAATATTCTATATTTTTTAACTTCATTTAAATATGGTTCTAAATAATATCCTGGATAAGCAATATTAGATGGATTATTAATTTCAGACCTAATTTCTAGACCTTGATTAACATTATATTGATTAGGATCAATATCTATTGTCCAAACGGTATTTTGATATAGATCATAAGAACCTGTATTCAGAGCTGTAGGAAATATTAATTTTATATTATTTGCATATACACCATCTCCACTAGTTAGATAGTTTTTAGGATTGTTAATTGAAATAGTTTGTATATGACTTCTATTAAAGAAAGAACTATTCAATCCAGTTATTCCGCTAGATGTAACATCTGAAAATCCTGTATAATATAAATTACCTAAAGTTGTGCCATACTCTAAATTATACGTTGGTGTTACAACTGCGAAATTAAATCCACTATTTACTCCAGTAATTGCAAAATTATTATAAGTATTGTAAGGAACATCTAAAACTGCATACCCAGTAGTTAATTCCAATGTTCTTCCCGCGTAAACTTGATTTTTTCTATCTTGATCATAAACTAAAATAACATCGCCTGGTCTAACATAGTTTCCTTCTAATCCAACTTGAAAATCAATAGTTTCAGTTTCTGTATTATCAGTCACTACAAGCCATTTACCAATTCTTCTGGCTTGATTTTTATTTGTACAACCAAAAGCTACAATTTCGGTTTCTCTTATTCCGTACTTCAATACAGAAGATTTATCTTCAACATATTCAATTGCTGGTTTATAATTATTGTTTTCATCATTATATCTTATTAATGCTACGGTTTTTCTGGACTTCTTTGATGCATCAGAGTAATTAAATATTCCATCAATTACATTGCTATTATTAAACAAATATATTGGTTCTTTAAGAGAATCTTGACTTACAACAATTTGCCCTGCTGCATAATATATTATAGCTCTAAATACACTTGCCATATCATTAAGGACTTTATAGGCTTCTTCTTTTGTCGCTATTAATACGTTACATCTAAATCTAGGTTCAAGACCACCAAATCCATCTGAAACTAATTGATCACAATATTGTGCAATTTCATATAAAGTCCATTTATCAACTAAAGCTTGATCAATATATTTACCTAAACCATAACGATTACTAGTTACCAAATCATAAAAACACCATGCTGGATTATCCGTCCAAGCAACTTTAAATTTTCCATTCCAAGGACCACTATATGTCTTTGCAATAGGATCATAATTAATTGGCACTTTAACTTTTAGAAGTCTTACTTTATAAGATCTAGAAGGAACATTACTAAAATACCTTGCGTCAAATTTAGACCATACCATTGCTGTGTCTGGATAGACAAATCTATCAGAGTAAATTTCAGTTATACTATCAACTGTTGTTGATGCTTGATTAGAATTACCAATTCCTTCTAAACTTGTTCTATATATATCTACAACCCAACCAATTTGATTAGGAAATAATGGAAAAAATGGTTGATTTTCTGAATATGGTCTAATGTTAAATTGATATGTAAATACTACTGGTCCGCTAATTTTACCATTAACATAAACTGAATCTTTAGAATATATATCAGCAATATATGGCGCATATTTTGAAGTATCAAGAGGAATAACTGTTCCATCATCTAAGAGCCTATATAATACAAAGACGGTTTCTATAGCTTTTCTTTCTATATCTCCTACGTTACTACCAGATAATATTTGCTCGTAAAGACTATTAATCTTTATATTAATTTTTAGAGCTGATATTTCTGTATTATAGATATAATATGATTTTGGATAATATCTTAAATAATTACCACTTACTAGATAGGCTCCATATAATCTTTCATTTATTGCTTTTGTTGTAGATGTCTCAAGTGGAATTTTATTCTTATCTACTTGGCGACCAAAATAGTTATATCTATTCTCATATAAATTTAAATATGGATTATATATTGTATGATCATTAGTTTTTTCTCCATAAGTAAATCTATAATTTGCGTATTGAAAATTATAGAATCCTTGAAGATCGGTTATTGGTGTGTCATCCCAATAGATTGATCGTGTTTCTGGATTAGAATATGTTTCTTCATATGGTTGAAAAGTGACGCTTGTATAACCAATATCTCCTGTTGTTTTACCGCTAAGATTTGGAATATATAAACCTGATACAAATCCTTCAATTGGACCTTCTGAGATTAAATCTAAAGTTTCTATTGTAGTTATTGATGTAAATGCTCTTTGAGCTTCAGTTTTAAAATCACCAGTAGGAAATAAACTATTTAAATCAGGTGTACCTGGATCTAAATTTACTGCTCTAAATGAATTCCCAATATAATCATATATAAGTTCATCATTTAAAGTTTGTAGTTCAGTCCAACTAGAGTCATATCCACTTGGTCCATAACCATATCCACCTGCCGCTGATGTACTAAATGGAATCTTTAATCCAGAAAAAGATAAACTCAAAGACCCAAGATCTTGAGCTGTGCTTTCTGGAAAATTATAACCACAAAAAGTAAATCCAATATTAGCTGGAAATAAAACATTATCTATTCCTTCTGCAAATCTATTTGGATTACCCATAAAATTAAACTGGTTCTACAAAAGAAGGCTGTTGATCTATTAAAAACCCTCTTGAATTAAAGATATAACTATCTGTACCTTGTAAAGAATATTGCAAAGTATTAGAATTAAAATCGCTTTTATAAGCTCTATATAAAATATCGTAGTTAGCAAAAACATTATTTCCACCAATTAATAATTCTCCATAACCAACAGGAACTGGACCACCTTCTCCGACAGTATTTACTGGACCATTAAATAAATATGAGGTTGCTCCACCTTCAGTACCATCAATCGGATCAACTTGTTGTGCATTGAATGGAACATTTGGTGGGGGCTTTGATAACAACTGACTAGTACCCGCAGCTATAAGTCCCAAACCAGCTATACCAAGTGCTGCGGCTGGTAAAAGATATGGAGTAAAAACTGCTAAAGCAATTGCCCCAATTACTACTGCTGCGCCAATAATAATTTTTGCTGCTGGTTTAAGTAAAAAACTTGCGCCAATTATAACAGGAACAATATCTATTGTTTGCAATTTATCTTTAAAATCTACACAAATTTCTGAATTTTTTATATCATCTAAAGAATTTAAATTTGGTTGTTCAGAAAATAAATTAGTTTGATTAACTAATATCTCATATGCAAAGACATCTTTATTTTGAATTAACCATCTTCTAAATTTTCTAGTATTAGCTTCAATAGCCCTTAGAGCTTCTGCAACACTAGTAACTTCTAAATCCCATTCGGAATTAAATTCTTCACCTAATTTTCCATGTAAAGTTACCTTTACCATATTTTCCTCCTGTAGACTGACACCGTATGCCTTCTATAAAAATTACAATAATTTTCAATTTTTGAGAAACCAAATATAGGCTGGTGAATAATTTTATTATTTCCTATGTATATAGCGAAATGTTTGCCGAATTTAGTTGAAATCAAAAGTATGTCGTTACTTTCCAGTACTTGCATGTCTTCGATTTTGTAAAATCCATTTTTTTCTAAAAAATTTAAACTTAAATTTTCCTCTAATCTAAATTGAGCTTCTTTACTATTAGAATAATTTTCTGTAATTGGCTGTATATTTATATTGAATTCATTTAAAAAATAATCTTTTATAAATGTAAAACAATCATTTTCTTTAATCTTAAAACATTTACCGATATAAGTCTTTTTAAAAGATATTGGATAATAGGTTTTAAAACAATCATCTTTAAAAATATACAACAATAAAGGTATATTGATATTATCAGAAGTTAAAATATCTAATTCACTAAAATCAAAATTTTCATCTAAATGATTATGATAGATATATAAAATATTGTCATAATTTCTTTTTGTCTGAAGAAAATCTACTGATGAAATTTGAAAATAAGATATTGGATCTTCTGCAATATTTTTTGTTCTAACACATGAGATTTTATTATTTTTTTCAACAATAAATCCACACGATTCTCTTGGCGAATTTTTTATAGATTCTGCGCGAATAAAATTTTTTATTTTTTTATCTATCATACAGATGATGAATTGCTTGTTCCAGGAAATCCTCCAAATGGTAAATATCCATTTAAATAATTTCCATTCGCATCTTTAGGAATTCCATGAGACTGCTCTGAAATTGGATTTTCTGCTCCAGGCCTTCTTGGATAGTAAACTGGTACTCCATTTACTCCAGTTATAAATTGAGTATCTACTTCATATTGAGTATATAATGGTATATAGCCTGCTAATCCGTCGCTTGCATGCATTTTTTGATAAAATCCTGACCAAGTTTCTCCGCCTCGATTTACTGGCCAAATAACTGGACGAAATGCTGGATTTTTTAACCATCTTAGTCTACAAGAGCTTATTTCTTTAGCGCAAGAATCTGCAGTCCAATAATTAACACTAGGAGGACCATTAAATATATCTGATGTATGAGGTCGGATGCATACGTAATAGAATTTTAGATTATTATTAGTTAAGAAAACAAAATCTCCAGATGTATAGTTTGCGTTAGTTTGCCATAAGCCAGAGTTACCTAGACCACCAGTAATCCTAAAAATTGCGGTCCTACCAGCCTGATCTCCTGTATTAAAAATACTTCCAATAAATAACTGATTGTTATCTGTTGAAACTGGTGGTGCAGTTTGTAGTCCTTTTACTGATATAGGTGAATTTTCTACATAGGCATATACTCCACTGTGTAAGGCTGTTAATCTAGAATCATATTCATAACAGCAACCTTCTCCTCTATATTGAAATGGACATTTTTTAGCTAAGATTGTTCTTCCTGGTAATGTAATATTTTCTACGTCTAAAATAGAAGCAAGTTCATATTGAATAACATTTTTATTCTCTAGACTTTTTCTATCAATATAATATATATCACTTGGTAATTGAACTTCATAAATTCCAGTTTGAGGATTAAATGGATTTATATTGCCAGAAAAATTCCATCCATCTATATATTTTAAAAATGTTTTAATTCTGGTAAATTTTGCGCCAACAATATCACCCAAAGATTGCATTTGCATTCTAATATATTTATAAAATGAATTATTAGATCCATCTGGAGAGAAATTACCAATTGTAAGTTTTGGCGTAGGTAATGTACCTGCTGAATTATATTCAAAGCCTTCTGCTTGAATTGGAAATGGATAGTAAAAATTTCCTTGCCATTTTAATGTACCATATTGGTTGTTTAGAATTTTATAAAGATTATAGTCATTATATATCCTATATATACCATTATTCATTGGCTGTTCGCCATTATAATTATAGTTAATTGTAGTTGGCGCAATTTGAGATAAATCTATTTCGTAAAGATATACTGGCGTTGATGGCGTTAATGATAAAAGTTCCGAATTTATTGATTTCGAACCACTTACAATTAAGCCGTATATTTCTGAAGAAGTTGGCATAAACTATATTATATTGGTACTTCGATAAATTTACAGTCTATTGTATAATTATTATATGAAATATAAGATGAACTCCAATCTGGACATATAAATCTTGTGGTTAAATTATTTGTAGATTTTGAATATATTGTTGGTAAATTATATATAAAACTTTCTTGACCATTTCTTTGTCTTAGAAAATGTAAAATAGATACAGTTTCTAATTCACTTCTATTTTCAAAGGTTAAATTAAACTCAACAAAACTCGTATTTAGACCATCTGGTATTCTTTGCTGATATCCATTACCAAATTGGTTATATCTTATTCTTGGTTTATTATCTATTTTTGCGTTATAGGATGATTTCCACCAAAAATCAGGTATTAGATTACCATTTAATGAGATATATCCATCCCAATATACCCCTAAATTAGCAGGTGTAATAGGATCATTTCCCGCTCCAACATTATTATCAATGATTGAATAATAATACCTATTATCACTACCTAGTACAATATTATATTTATTGTATGTTGTAGCTGCGCTCCAGCTTAAAACTGTATCATAAATACTAGCCATATACCTTTTACCTCATATAATTTACACTTAAAAAGAAGTGTAATTATATTTAATGTTTAACGTATATTCTATAGAAAATCAAAATTTTTATCTAAATGATTCACTTGTATCTGGAATACAGAATTTAACAGTATCTTATGGTAACAATATTAATACTTCTTTAGCTATAAATAGTCCTAGTCAAAATTACTATATAAGCCAACCTATTGTAGCAGAAATTAGCTTCGATTATTTATTAAGTGATAATGATAGATTTATATTTTATACTGGTTCAAATTACTTTAATGGTAAGATAGAATATGGAAATAAATATTTTAATTTTTCTAGTGGTTATATCACAAATTATTCTCTAAATTATGTTCTTGGTCAATATCCAAAAGTATCTATTAGAAGTTTAGTATTTGGCGAGCTTGGAAATATCACAGGCTTATTTAATTATAAATCAAAGCTTTTAAATAATTTTAATGTTGGTGACAATTGTTACGTTAATTTAAACCTTCAAGAAAGCGATGAGAATAGACTGGAAGAATTTTCTTTATCTATAGATGTTCCAAGAGATGGAGTTTATACGATAGGTAATTTTTTACCAGAAAATGTTGTAATCAAATATCCAATTGCTGTTAATCTTGAGTTCCAGTTTTCTATGAGTAATTATAATCAAGAAAAAGTAACAAATATCTTTACTGGTTTAACCCAAGAAAATTTAAACATTACCTTCTTAAATTATCATAATAACGCAAATTTACTGAATTTAAACTTTTCTAATTTAATCAATAATCAAAGTCAATTAAATTATTCTATAGATAATGATGCAAAATTGAAAATTAATTTAAATACTTATATACTTAGCGGAACTTAAAATATTAGAATATATTTAAAAATTAATATATAATATAAATATATATGACATTTCAAGAACTACTTAACTCTCCAATATTTTTCAGTACTTTCATTAAAAATGATACATTATTCAATTCATTAAAAGAAAAATTCCCAGAAATACTTGCAGATCTAACAAGCTCTAGAAATAATCCAAATTGCTCTTGTAAAAATAGGGTTAAGGCTCATCTTCAATCTAAATTACAAACAGAAGCGGAATATTTTACTAATCTTTTAAATAATGAAGAAGTAAAAAAAATAGTGAATGAAAAAGCAGAAGAAATAAAAACTACTCAGTCTAAAGACCCAATGGAAGAACATATGAGAATGATGCGTGAAAATATGTTTAGAAATAGTGGTGGTAAAGTATTTGAAATTGGTAAGACCGAACAAGATTGGAAAAATCTCTGCAAAAAACTTGAACTAGAAAAGATAGTATTTAAGTCTTTTTCTGTAGTAGAAAAAGAAGATAAGTTAGTAGTTTATTTTGTATAATGTTTTACGAATTTTTAGTTTATCTTTTTCTTTGCCTTGGTATTACTTATGCTTGGAGCGATACTGAAATTGCAAGACCTTTTCGTAATTTTATAGCAAAGATTCCATATATTCATAAACCGCTTCTCTGCCATGAGTGTTCTAGTTTTTGGATATCTTTAGCTATTAGCTTTTTTATTAATCCATTTTTAGGATTGACTTATCCATTTTTAACTAATATTTTTAGTGCATTTTGCGGATTTTTTATCAATTTATATTTCGTAAGAAATGGTTTAGTTAAATATAAAGAATTTTAATCTTTAATCTTCTTAATCCTATCAATTAGTTCAAATATTTTTACTTTTGGAATATCAGTAATGACATTAAAGTTTTCTGCTCCATCAAACTTTTCTTTGATCAATTTCTTTTTAAGAATATCAAATGTAATCCCTTTATCTTTCATCGTCTTTTCCAGAAGAGTTTGTGGAGATGTTGGATTTTCTACTACAATATTAGATTCATCTAGGATTTTAGCATCACCAAGTTCTTCTTGAGAAACAATATTAATTTTAAGAAAATTACGGACGCAACGTACAAAAGCTCTATTTTCTGCGATTGCGGCTAGGAAAAAGCGAGCAAAAGATTTTGTATTATTACAAGTTGCGTCAGCAAGTGCTTCAAATACTATCTCTCTACCATCAGTTTCATAATTAGGAATCCAAGTAATCCTGCAGCTTGTAGCAAAATAATTTTCTGTTGCAGCAACAACTTTATATTCAACGGTTGTGTATCCACGAATTTGTGCTAATTCTTTAATTCCGCCTAGTAAAATAAGTAAATCCTTATCTTCTAATTTTGACACATCTGTTTCTTGTGTCTTTTGGCGATTTGGAACAAGATATTCTGTTTTTACCATTTTACGCCAGTTGATTGTGCCATCTTCATTATAAATATATTTAATATTATTGTTTTCTAGAAGACCATATTTATTTCTAGTAATAATATTAGGTGGTATTTGAGAGATATCTTTTGCATCTAAATTAAATGTTTGTGAAACAAAATTTGTTAACTCTGAGCTACCAATTGAGATTGTTTCTTCGTCTGGTTTTAGTTTTGGACTCATTTTATGATGATAGCACGTTTTATTTTTTAAGTCAATCTAAAAATATAAAAATTATCTACTTCTTTCCAAAAATCTGGATCATCTACAACTTTATTTCCAGTATTGTGAATCCAATCATATCTTGATATAAATTGACCCTTTGAAGAATATAGCGTCCTAGACGACTTATAATGTAGATTTTCTACTTTTTGAATATTTGTATCTGCTTTAGTCTTATGCTTTCTATTAACTATAAGATTATAGTCCATATAGTCTATTTTATATCTATTTAAAACTTCTTCATCTAAGAAAGATAGTAGAACATAATTAATAGAACTATTCTTTAAAAGTTTAACAAAATTAACATTATTAGATTCGTCTATAATATAAATTAATTGGTTAATATTTCTTCTATATTTCTCAATTAAATCTTTCTTAATAGGTTTATTTGTAAAAATAATGGATTTTTTTACTGATAGTATCTGTTCAAGAGCTTTTTCATTAAAAGAATAATCCATTCTTATTATAGGATTTTCTACGGGTATTGAATTAGGATCAATGATCTCATCTGGTATAATTTCAAAACTTTTTACATTATAATCTGTTCCAAAATGAACTGATTCTGGAAAGTTAGAATGTTTTATGTCAAGAAGATTTAAAATTCCAGTTGCTATTTCTTCTGGTTTTATTGTATCTATAGATTTTGGATTTTCTACTTGAGAATATGATGGCTTTTTATTTCCAATTCTTTCGTATCCTTTTAAGAGTATATGTTTGCTTTTATCACCAAAATGAGGCCCTGCAACGTTAGGATTGCTTATGCTGTATATAGAAACGATTGGCTTATTAAAATGAGAGGCTAAATGAACACAAAAACTATCAGCACCAAAATGTAGGACTCCGTTCTCAACAACATAGGCGACTTGATTGATTGTTGTTTGACCTAATAAATTTATAACACCATTAAATGTCTTTTCATCTTTTGTTCCGACTTGTACTATATGAATATTATTTTTACTTAAGATAGGATGAATAAGATTTATAACTTCTTGCCAATATGAATAATTTCTAGAATCATATGGAGTCTGAGCTTGAAATGTAATAAATTTACCCAAAGGAAGTGGAAAAAATTTAGTATAAATAAAAGGTTTATCTATTTTTGATCCTGTATTTGTTGCGTAAGTATCTAGCAGTCTCATTTTATTATGATAAATTAAACTAGACTAAAATCTAGTTTATCTAATCCATTATGTAGATAGTTTAAATTTCTTTGAGTACATGTATAAGGTAAGTAAGCAATATCGAAATGACCATTGTGTTGATTATTTCCTTCTAACCAAATGAGATTATCCATGATGGGGTTATACTCGATCCATTTATGAACATAAGGATTGCCTTCTAAAATATCTCTGTATTGAAGTTTTGTTGCAACATATAGACTATATTCTGGATATCTATTTTTTATAGATTTAAATAAAGCTGTACTTAAGAATATATCACCAGCACTTTCCGGCATAACATAGATTACTCTGCCTTTATCATTAGAATCAAGAAGATCTTCAAATTTTATCTCTTTAGATTTATTATTTTCCTGTAAGGCTACATTTCTGAAATAATTTTCAATATCTTGTCTTTTTGCGCCCTTGTTTAATTCACCCATCCAATATTGATGACCCGAGTCATTTCTATCTATATTTTTCATTTTTAATATATTATGATACATAAATGTTAACCATTCAGAATCATCAATAATATTAGGGATTTGATAATATGGATCTTTTTTATCTTCAACATTTTCTTTAATTTTTTCCCAATCTATCATTGGTTGTGAGTCTACAAAATCTTCTAAAATTTTAGCTACATTTTTAACTCCAAAATTTTTAATTGTCCATTCTCTGGCTTTCTTGCCCATCTCAAGTCTTTTATGTTCTGGCATTTTATATACAATATTTAATTGTTTTGCTATTGATTCTGGAGAAGTAGAAGCCTTTATAAATTCTGTACCATGCTCTCTATACTCTGCCCATTCCAAGGCTAAAGAATTAGCTTCTGGTTCACACATTTCTTCTCCACAAGAATAATTTGTAACAAGAGTTATTAATTCAGTTAACTTTGCTTCTTGGATAGGTATTTCTTGACCACCACTAGTAAATGGATGACAATATACATCCATTAAATTATATACCTCATTTAGTTGAGATTCTGTTACTCCTAGTCCAACATTTGTAGTTATTTGACTTTTTTCTGCACCACAATATTTACAATTTAAGTCTTGTCCAGTAAAATTTTTTACTTCATATTCTCCACAGTTTTTACATATATAAGTTGTTAATATTTCTTGTGGATTTACTCCTAATTCGGCGGCTAATTTATGTATATTCCATCCCTCTCCCCAATGAGTATGTAAAAGTAGGTATGTATTTTTAATATCTGGATTTTGTTTTTTCCAAAGAACATAACCTTGCAAAAGATTTGGGACACTCTTTCTAAGTTGGTTTCTAAATACAAATCCTACAATAAAAGCATCTTGTGGAATATTATTCTTTTTTCTAAGTTGATTTCTTTCAAAGTCTGATAATCTATAAAAATCTTTATCCTCTAAAGATCCATGCACAGTTTTTACATGACTATATCCGAGTTTATGCAAGGCTTTCGTTGCAAAATTACTCCAAATCCAATAATTTTTAATTTTGGAAGCATTTTTAATAGCAGAATCAAGTATTGGTAGAGAATCTAAAGTCGTCCATATAGCAGAAGCGATTTTATTAAACCAAGGTTTATCAATAGCAAAATCTACCCCCCATATATCTTGAACAGCAAAATATACGTCTGGTTTTTCTTCATTTATAACTCTATCCAAGAAATGCGCTCCATAACTTGCCATTCTAGCTAAGTTTGGATCTCTATTTAATTGCTCTAGTTCTTGTTGATTATTAGGTAATGAACCAACTGATTTCCATGGGGTCTTTTTAAAGTCTGGATGATCCCAAGTCATTCCACAGCAATAATGCACTATATCATATTTACCAGTTGAATAGAGATGTCTCAATAAGGCTCTAGCGTTCCTGCCAAAGCCAGTCTTAGCCAAAGAGAAATCACTTTGAAATAAGATCTTTTTCTTTCTCACGATTACCAGAGTTCACTATCTTCTTGTGATTCTGAAGTTTTTTCTTTTGAAGAATTTTTAATTTTTTTAATCATCTCTACTCTTTGTGAATCAAAAATAGAGGATAATGAATATTGTAAAAATTCTTTTAATAATCTTGCTTCATTGAAATAAAAACCTATCAAATAGGATTGTTTATTTTCAATATTATCCTTACTTTCCTTTTGAACACTATAGGAAAAACCAACTTGTTTATCGTCCTTTATGTAAGGAGCAAATTTAATTTTAGTTATTTGTTGTTCTGAGGAATGATATGCTGAAAATTCTGCATTTTTATCTAGCGTTTCTAGCAAACCAGCAACTTCGGTTGGAGAGAATTTAATTCTAGCACTTTTTTGTGGATTATCCTTATTATCGGAAAATGATCCTGTTTTTGTACCTTCGTTCCATGAACTTTGCTTTATCAAAGAACTCCATATTGATCCGTCTTTTGCATTGACGCTGAAACTACAAGCTGTACCTGTATTTTTACTATTTGGTTTATAAAATGATATCATATTAATTTATGTTACTATATCTATATATAAATGTCAATTATTTTTATCAATTTTCTTTAGATCATTCAGCTTCATATATATCTGTTGATCTTGAATTGCGACTAAATCTCCAAATATACAATCATCTTTCTTTAGACCTTTAACTATAACTATATTTCCTTCTTCAAAAGGTTTATTATTTAATAATTTATTATTTTCAATATTATCGTTAAATATTAAAACATTAATTGATGCTGTCTCGTCAGATATTTTTAACCTAACATACCGAGTTTTCTTTTCATTTTTAGATATTCCAGTAAATACATCCTCAATTTGACCAACGAAAGCTATCTTCGAATTAACTGGCTCTTGAATAATATCGCATATATATTGTAGATTTTCTCTTTTCTCAGAAAATATCTCTTTTAATGATTTATTATATGTATATCCTAATAGCTTTTTCTCATAGTACCAATTTGCAAAACTTTCACTTTTGCTATTTTGATTATATATTTGTAAATATGGTTCGTACTTATTCTTAATAGTCTTTAGTCTATTATCTTTAATAACGATATGATTCTTCTCGTCAGTAAATTTATTTAAATGTTTAATAATTTTAATTAAATCATAATCAAATTTATCGGCAAATGAGATAGCATATTTCTTCTCTTTTGAGGTTAAAATATTCCAAAGCTGTGCTTCTAGTACGATTTTGCTTCTAGATTGATTAAATCCACTTAATGCCCCAGCTTGAATTAATGCAGATAATACCCCAATATTTAGATCAGCTTCTTCTGCGGCTTGGAATATCTCAAATTTATTTGAATATTTATTTCTAAAACTATTTAGTTTTTCTATTGATTTATCTGAAATTCCCTTAATTGATAATAAACCAAATCTTATATCTTTCTCTTCGATTGAGAAGTCCATCGCTGATTTAATAATATGAGGTGGCAGAAGTTGAATATTAAATTCATGCATTTCTTTCTGAATCTTAGAAATTTCACCAATTGGGTCTGGCTCATTTCTGCTCATCTTCAATAAAGATAGAAAGAATTGTTGAGGATAATTAAATTTTAAGTAAATTGTTACCGCTGCTAATGCTGCATAAGCTAATGAATGGGACTTATTGAATGAATAATTTGCGGAATCCTCCATAATTTTCCACAAGATTTCACCAACTTCTTTTGGTAGTTTATTTTGTTTTATCTTTGCGTCAATTTTCTTTTGCCAAGATTTAATTTCATCAATTTTCTTTTTACCTACAATTCTTCTTAAAATTTCTGCTTCATCAAGATCAAAACCAATTTTATGAGCCATTTGCATTAGCTGCTCTTGATACAAAGCAACGCCACCAGTTTGCTTTAAGATATCATCAAAAAATGGATGAATACCTTCGTAATCGCCAGTGTTTGTATACTTTGCATACTTATCAACGAATTGTAATGCACCTGGTCTTGCTAGAGCTAAAACTCCACTAAGTTCTTCCAGATTTTTAGGTTTTACTTTCTGACAGACTTTAAAGTTTGTATCCGCTTCAATCTGAAATAATCCGTGTGGAGATTTTAGATCTTGAAGATTTTGATAAATTGATACATCATTCAGATCAATATCTTGAACTTTTATTCCAATATTTTTACAGACATCATCTACAACCGAAACACTTCTCAAACCTAAAATATCCAATTTAATATTAAATAAACTTACCCAATTCATATCAAAACTTGAAACTGGTTCCTTGTCAGAAGAAAATTCTGTTGGACATACTTTTTCTAAATCATCATATGATAACAATACCCCAGATGGATGAACTCCTTTATTTTTAATTAAGTCCCTTAGCTTTAAGGCGATTTGATATATCTCTTGATTTTCATCACACCATTCTTTAAATTTAGATACTTCCTCATATGCAGTTGTAATGTCCTTTACCTGACCAAAGATTTTTGGAATTAAAGATGATATTGTAGTCATCTCTTCCTCTGTCTTTTCACCAATAATTTTACCACATTCTTTAATAAGCAGTTTACCGCTAAGAGTATTAAGCGTTAAAATCTTGCTAGTTTTGCCTTTGAATTTAGCCTCTAGATATTCTAATACTTTATGACGATTATAATAACAAATATCAAGATCTACGTCACACATTAAGCTACCATCTAAATAGGTTATACCATCAACAACCTGCTTTTTAGCTCGAATCTTGGATATAAATCTTTCAAAATAAAGGTTATATTTAACTGGATCAATCCTTGTTACCCCTACAAGGTAAAGAATTAAAGATCCAGCAGCGGAACCTCTGCCAAGACCAACTGGAATATTGTGTGTTTTACAAAAATTAATAACGTCCCATACCAGTAAAATATAATCAATAAATCCAAGTTCTTTTAAGGTCTGAAGCTCATATTTGGCACGATCTACATATTTTTTATATTTTGGTAGATTTTTGTCTATCTTTAAATCTTTAAATCCATTTAAAGCTAAAGCTCTAAGAAAATCATAATTTGAAACATCTTCACTAAGGTTGAGGTGTCTTTTTGTTGAGGATTCAATACTAAACTCTGGAAGTCTAACGCCATGTAATCCTAAATCTAAATTATCAAATTTAGATGAGAAATCTTTATCGTTTAAAATATTATTCAAATTTTCCTTCATCGTCTAACCTATCTACTTCTTTGCTAAATTGATTTAATCCATGAGTTAATATTTTCATTGAATTTTTATCTTTTAAAGAATAAAAAACATCTGCTTTGCCATTCTTTTTACCTTTTTGAATTGTAATTAAAAGATATTCTATATTAGAATTATCTAATTTCTGAACCATGTCATAAATATCATCTAATGATGCCATATTATACCTCTAATTGCCATTTCAATTTATTCCATACTTTTAAGTTTAAGTCAAGATCATTTATCGCATCATGAAGTTTATCATAATCATGATCTATACCATTTTCCTTACCCAATGTTGTCAACGAGCTTTTGATGTTCTTCTTTCTTGTATGATATATTTTATATTGATATTCTATCAAGCTCTCTTTTGGATTATATGGTATACCATATTTAATACCACGAGCAATAGCATTTGTATCAATAAATTTATTTACTAAATGTTTCCAATTACATCCCATATATTTATAATATTCTTTTATAAGATAAATATCAAATCCTAAAGTATTATGCCCAATTATGTAATCTGCATGATCCAGCCAATCTTTGATTGTAGGGAATATTTCTTTTGGATCATGACCTTCTTTCTGTACTTTCTTGTGATCATATCTAGTAATTCTTGCTGCGTCTTGACTTATTTTTAATTCAGTTTGCCATTTAAGATAAAAGTTTTTTTCATCAAATTTTTTGTCACCCTGTACTCTAATCATAGCAATTTGCCAAGGAAGATTGTGACAAAAATTTAAACATAAATTAAATGTTTCGCAATCTATAAATACTAGATTTTTAGTTTTATTATATCTTAAAAGATGCTCGTCCATTTTAATTAAAACTCCTTAGTTCGTTTTGGTCCAAACAATAACCATTACCATGACCTAGATTTTTTACATTCTTTTCTTGACATAGATCTTCCTTCTTTGCCCATCCTACAAAATCAACAGTATTCTCTTCTAGGATTGCTAGCACATAAATATCAATATCTTGATTATTCTTTAACGTGGCTAGAAGTCTACCAGTTTTATATCTAGTAGTTTTTATGTCAATTCTTTGATTTTTTAAGATGCAATCACAGCTTCCACTTCTTGGAGCAGGAATCAAGTCTGGAAAAATATTTTTCCATTTGCAAAAAGCATACTCACCCATTAATCCATCTATATCCGCTTCTAAACCATTCTGATCTCCCATCTTTGCGTCTTTAACGCCAGCAGATCTAGCTACTAAACTTCTCATGCCTCCTAGAGTTTTTAGCATCAAACATTCTGCGTCTGTAAGAGTAATCTTCATTTTGATAACCAACTTTCAAAGCAGAATTCATTGCTCGACATGTGTTCGATCTCTGGCTTATTAAGAATACTTCTATTGTTGATGCATCTAAATGTCAGGTAAGTTTTAAAATCTGATTTTTTGTTATAATAGATACTTTTAGTTTTAAAAAGTTCTAGCGTATTTTCTTTTACGTATTTTTCTAGTTTATTTTTAATAATCGTATCAAATGGTAAATCATTATCTTCTAGGAAAGCTATTGGTTTAGTAAAATTAAATTGTGGAATACATATATAATTTTTTAGCGTGTTATTAAATATAAAAGAATCATAAAATGGTATACAAAGAATTAAATTATCTGACCAATTATTTTTTAATGTTTCATAATCAAGCCTTGGCTCATAATAGAATCCACTTTTAGCTGCAATACTAAATAATTTAGTTAATGATTCATGTCCTTTTTTATTCTTAAAAAATAGAATAATTTTAGAAGTCTTTTGTCTTGATTCATCACTTTTATCATTAATTGATTCCGTCACAGATACTCTTAATCCATAATTTAATTTTATATTATTATTTTTTGTATTAGTATATGCCTCTAGAAATGAAGACATATTATCTTCAACTAAAAAGATCTCGTTTAGTTTATTCTGTTTAGCTATTTGTATTATTGAGTCCGGATAGTCATCAGCTTCACTTTTATCCTCAAGAGTAAGTATTGACCTACCCAAAGAATAATGAGACTTAAATAATGGTATCATTTTATTTATTATAACCTAAGTTTTATTGGCAATCAATCTAAAAATTCATCTTGTTTTTTATCTAAAAATTCATCTTTACTAGCGCTATTAAACTTGGGACATCCTTCATATCTTCTTTTCTCTATTTTAAATCCTTTTATATCTTTAAATTTACCATCTAGACTAGATTCTATAACTTCGCCTTTTTCATTTAATTTAACATAATATTCATAGGAATCCCTATATGGGCATCTCCAATTTCCTATTCCACACATCCATTTGCTTTTATCATTATCTATAGCAAAATTTGCTTTCGCTGAATTTTCATCAAATTTATTAATATAATCATTAATATGTTCTAGATAATATTCAAATCCCTTTATTTGATCCTCTGTAAATTCAAGCTCTTGAATAGGCTGTTTAGGAAATCTTAAGAAAAGAAATCTTACTATAGGTTTTAATTTAGGCCATAATTTTTTACTAGCAAGACTATACATCATTGCTTGAATATTCGCCTCAAGGTCATCACCTCTAAATTTAGCCTTTGAGCTTTTATAGTCAATTATAACCATTTTATTCTTTGATTTAATAGGCTTATCAATGAATCCCTTAATATGATATTTAGGAGTATCATTCTTGATTTCAAAGGCGTATTCTGGAGAAACAATTTCGCCATCTTTTTCGCCAAAAAAGTCATGTTTTAGGCCAACCATAATCATTTGATCTAAAATATCAAAATTTGACTCATCTAGTCCGACTTTAGCTTTTAATTTCTTGACTAATCTTGTAATTCCCTTACTTCCCTTAATAGAATTCTTTTTTATTATTTTATTAAAATGATTTTTATGTTTTGGATTTAGAAGAAGTTCAAAAACTATATGACAAATTGTACCCCTAAGACTTCCGTCATTTTGTTTTTGTGGAATCTTTTTGTGATAATTATTCCAATAAACCCAAGAACAGGTTTCGAGAGTTTTAATTCTAGATGCTGATAATACTTTTACAGATTTGCTTTCCATTGTAGAATCTCTTCTTTAGTCATTTCGCCAAAATCTTTTTTTGTTGGTAATGATATTTTTAATTGCTTATCATCAAAATATCTTTTTAATCTAGCATAAGTTTTTTCAGCTGCAATATTTCCAGCATTATTTTTATTTGAATCATTGTTTAAGCTAATGTATATTTTCTTAGCATCAATCTTCAAACAGTAATTTAAGATAGATAAACTTAAACTTGTGCCAAAAGTTACAAGAACATTTTTAATTCCTGCTTGCCATAGACTTAACATATCACCTATACTCTCCACAAGAATTATCTCTCTTTGATCTTGAATGAACTTTGAGTTCAAAAAGGATGGATAAAGAAAGTCATTCTTTTCGCCTAGATGCTTCCATTTTATCTTAGATAAATTTGTTATGTCTCGACCAGAAAATCCTATAATATCAGCTCTTGCATCAAATATTGGGAAAACATACCTATTCTTCATTTTACCAGCTTTTCCAACTCCACCTTTAAACTGAACTAAGGTTTCATCTACGATTCCTCTTTTATTCCAATATGAATTATCACTCTCAAGATTCTCCAATAAATTAATATCAAATTTTTGCGTTGATTTTAAAACTGGTTTTGTATATTCAATATTATAATTTACATGAAAATTCTTGTTCTTCAACCATTCTTGGGCTTTTTCTGGATCATCAATCTTTAAAGTAAGTCTTACTAATGAATTTATATCGCCACTAATATTTTGTTTAAAATCAAACCACTTACCAGTATCTTTATAAATTCTTAAAACTGTATCATTGTCACTATCTCTATATAGAGGTTTTGCCCTAAATTCTTTTCCATAGTCTTTAAGTTGATATCCTAACTCTGTTAGGATTTCATAAACGCTTATTTGTTCCATTCTAAAGCCTCACTAATAATAGGAAATTCTTTAATAAAGATTCTTTTGCATCTCTCCGCAACTTCTCGATGCTCTTTTTGAGTGTTCTGTTCTGTTCTTAGTTCTATGTAATGAATCCAACTTCTTAAAGAACCTTTCATATACATTGTAGTTTGAGTTGTTAGAGGTAGAATCATTCTAGCTACTTCTTTGGCTACTCCATTTTCTATCATTGTATCATAACAATGTTGCGATAGCGATATAGATTCTGCGAGAAGATGAGATATATTATCATATGCATCTGTATTAGTTGGTAGAAGTTTTTCACCAACTTGTCTATTTTTATCACCTTGTAATCTTAGCTCTACGTCTTCATATTCATTAGCTAAACTATATCTTTGACTAAATTCTTGAAATGAGAAAGACCTATGACGTAAAATTTGAGCTGCAATTGCTCTACTTGTTTTTATTTCAACGCACATATCTACTAATTCAAATGGACTCCAATGTTTATGCTTAATTAAAAATTTTAATAGTTTTGGTGCAGTTTCTACATTTAATTGGTTAGATGGATTACTAACTCTAGCGCAGTAAGCTACAAGGTCTTCGGCTTTTTTTAAATCTTTTATTTCTGGTTTTGTAATTGATATTAGTTCAACATTCATAGTAATTCTCCATCATTTGCATTTTGGTCGGTGAGTTCGTACTGTTCTCTTTGCCTCTCGGCAACATCTCTTAAAGATCCTCTTTCTTCGATATTAAAATTAGTAACTTGATAATTAAGATAATTTTGCGCCCATGTTTCTTTTCCGCTCGAATCTAATCTTCTAACCAAATCTTGATGTCCAGCAGCATCTTTACCTTGGAATCTTGTTTTTGTTGGAATTAATTTATGAGTTCCAAAAGCTTGACCATCGAGAGTTACTTCGTCAAGAGTCTTTCTTCTAAAGATAGCCACGAATGATGCAAACCATTGAAGTCTGTCTGATAGAGAAATAACGGAGCTATCATCTACTACATTATTAGAGTTTCTATTAAAATTTTCACCAGTTCTATTTAACTGCATAGCAGTAATAATTGGGCAATGTATTTCCTCTGATATTCTTTTTAATTTATCAATCTTTTCTCCAATGGCTTGATGCTCTGCCCAATTTTGGCCAACTTTTTCGCCAGTCAATTTAATATAATCATAAGCAATCATAGCTTGATTTCCTCTACCAACTTTGGAAAGATACCATCTTCTAATAAGCGAGCAAACTTGATCTATATTTTTATTGCCTACATGATAATGAAAGTACTCATATGTTTTAACTTTCGCCCAAGCTGCTCGAACTTTTTTGGTCATCTCTTCATTCTTGCGCCAATTTCCAGTTTCAAGATACCATACTGGTACATCAGTTAATGATGCAACCATTCTTAATTGAATATCTACGGTTTGCATTTCTGTATCTAAAATTAAAGTTTTAGTTTTATTCTTAGGATTCACAGAAGTTTTAAAACAAATATCATTTAGCCATGTAGATTTTCCTTGACCAGGCCTACTTGCGATGGCGTAAATATTTCCATTTTTTAAACCGCCATACATTCTATTAAATTCAGAATATGGGGTAATTAGTCCAGTATCATCTTTTGGAGAATTACCAATTTCTTCAATAAGATCTTCTACTTCCTCAAAGATATTAACTGGCATATCATTCTCTGAATACGCTGATATTTTCTTGTTATATATTTGATCTATCTTACCAATAATATCATCTATTGAGTCTTCTGAATTTTTATTTATATATTCTTTTAGTTTATCCGCAGTTTGAGATATCTCTCTTCGGATTCTTAATTTAATTAGCTCTTTACAAGCATTCATTGTTGCTTCTTCTGTAATTTGAGAAAAGCTTAAGTTATCAATATAGTCGAAGATATTAATCTCATCCTTAAATGTTATCCCAAGATTTTTAATCTTTTCGGCGAGAAGTACTTTGTCTACTGTTTCACCTTTATGCTTTATATTTTTAAATACAGTATATATTGATGAGTGAACATCATTATAAAAATCATTTTCAGTTAAAAATACATCAACATCAGCAAATAAATCTTGATGTTTTAATAAACCGCTTAATACGTGTCTTTCTACTTGTAAAGAATAAATCATCCTTTATATATAATACCAAAAGAGAAATTAAAAGTCAAGAGTTTTAATCTTGATTTTCTGGTTCGTCAAAATCGTCTTCTTGATTTGTTCTTGCTATTTGATCAGTTGTTGCTTCTAAATTTAATTGATCTACGCTTTGACTCCATGTATTAACATAATATAAAAGAGCCATCGCGTTTATTTGATTATCGAATTTTGTAAAAACTTGAGGTTCGCCTTTGTTGGAAAAGTTAAAAAGAATGTACCCGCCAAAACTGCATTCATCAATTTGCTTTAAAAGAGAATCTGGTATTTTAAAAGTTTTTTTCTTATTTGTCACCAGAAACTTTTACACTTAAATAATTAAAATTCCACACTTTTCTTCTATATATTGCGGCGATATATTCTTTAAATCGTTTTCATATAATTCAAGAAATTTAAATCCATTTAATTCGAGCCATTTTTCTTTTTTTACATCTCTTTTTATACTATTTAAATATTTTAATCTTGAATGATCGTGAAAAAATTCATTAAAGGATTCGTGTTGATTACCTTGTATCTCAACAGCTATCTTTTTTGTTGCATTTAATATATCAACTTTAAGCATAGATCCATATACTGGAAATTCTTCATAGACTATATGATTTTTCCAATAAGGATAAAAGAATTGCTTAAATTTAAATTGAAGTTTACTTCGGCTTTTGCCTTCCCAATTTATTAAGTTTTTTCTAACATTTTTATTAACGAGTTTTCCGTTAATATTTAATAATCTCATGACGCAAGAGTATTAATAAATTTATTATAAAAATAGTCTACAATTGGTTTATTCTCTTCAAGATAAGATCTTAAATTATCTAC
>Ga0214917_10000637_pt1 | contig 45604 bp, 34 predicted proteins | sample LL_1208_BB_MetaG_FD_177983 | JGI IMG/M metagenome (GOLD analysis project Ga0214917, IMG submission 177983) | Freshwater microbial communities from Lake Lanier, Atlanta, Georgia, United States - LL_1208_BB | ecosystem: Environmental > Aquatic > Freshwater > Lake | place: USA: Georgia | collected... | reverse complement strand
GGTCTCTGCTTTTCCCGCGTGACGAAGCCCGCCTGCAAGGCAAGCCCACCGGCGCGTGAGGTCTCTGCTTTTCCCGCGTGACGAAGCCCGCCTGCAAGGCAAGCCCACCGGCGCGTGAGGTCTTAAAACTGGGGAACTAGGATTCGAACCTAGACTAACTGGTTCAGAGCCAGTCGTGCTACCGTTACACCATTCCCCATCCGTGGGGTCCCTGTCGGCCGGGCCGGAACACCGCGCCGCGGCAGCCGCACACGATGCCACGCGGTCCGTGTATGCTGGCGGCCGGCCAACGAGGATGAAGATTACTCGGCGGGTGCGGGACTGGCAATTCCGGACACCGAGCACCGGCGGCCGCACAATGGAGCGAGCGGTCCGTGGCTTTCCTCGAACTGAAATCGGGCCCCCGGAGCGGCGAACGGGTCCAGCTTTCCCCGGGCCGTCTCGTCATCGGGCGGCACCCCGCCTGTGATCTGGTGATCGACGCCTCGGCCGTCAGTCGCCAGCACGCGGCGATCACGGTCGAGGGCGGGCACGCCTCCATCGAGGACCTGCGGAGCCGCAACGGCACGGTGCTCAACGGCCGGCCGCTGTCCGCTCCGCACCGCCTGGCCCACGGGGATCACATCCAGATCTGCGAGCAGCTGCTGGTGTACTCCGCCGGAGAGCGGGCCGGGAAGGCGGGACAGGCCGTCGAGTCGAGTTCGTCGATCTTCGGATCGCAGACCTCGCTCTTCGACGAGGTCGTGGAGGGGAACGACCACGATTCCCTGATCGTGTCGCAACTGGCGGTCGGGGGAGCCGATCACGACGAGGGCAGCGGAGAGCATGCCGAGGCCAAGTTGCGGGCGGTCATCGGCCTGAACCGGGCGATCGGCGCGTCGCTGTCGCTCGACGAGGTGCTCCCGAGGCTGCTCGACGGACTGTTCGAGGTGTTTCCCCGGGCCGAGCGCGGGTTCGTGCTGCTCACCGACCCGTCCTCGCACCGGCTGGTGCTGAGGGCCCGGAAGATCCGCGGCAAGGTCCAGCCCGGCCCCCTGCGGCTGAGCCTGTCGCTGATCGACCAGGTCGTGCAGTCGCGCCGGGCGATCCTCTCGGCCGACGCCTCGGCCGACAGCCGATTCAACGCCAGCCAGAGCATCGTCGACTGCCGGATCCGCTCGGTCATGTGCGTGCCGTTCCTCAACGCCGACGGCAACGTGCTCGGCCTCATCCACGTGGACTCGCGGGACGTGCTCAACGGGTTCGATCAGGGCGACCTCGTGGTGCTGGCGGGCATCGCCGGCCAGGCGGCGCAGGCGGTCGAGCAGGCGGTGGCACACGACCGCCGCGTCCAGCAGGAACAGATCAAGCGCGACCTCGAACTGGCCCACCGCGTGCAGCAGGGGCTCCTGCCGACGAAGCCGCCGGAGATCGCCGGCTACGAGGTGTTCGACTACTACGAGCCGGCCCAGCACGTCGGGGGCGACTTCTTCGCCTACGTGCCGCTGTCGGAGGGCCGTCTGGCGCTGGTGCTGGCCGACGTCTCCGGCAAGGGGGTGTCGGCCGCGCTGGTGATGGCCGCGCTGTCGGCCGACGTCCGCTACTGTCTCGCCAGCGAGCGTGACCTCGCCAAGGCGGTGTCGCTCATCAACGAGAGCTTCCTGCGTGGCGGCTGGGACGATCGGTTCGCGACGCTCGTCGTCGCCGTGCTCGACCCCCGCTCGCACCACGTCACCCTCGTCAGCGCCGGCCACCTGCCGGTGTTCCTCCGGGAGGCGTCGGGCCGCGTGAGCATGATCGGCACGGATCTGGGCTGCCTGCCGCTGGGGCTCGATCCGACGCGAGGCTACAAGGCGTGCGAGCTCGACATGGCGGTCGGCAGCACGCTGGTGTTCTACACCGACGGCATCAGCGAGGCGATGGACCACGAGCAGCGGCTCTACGGCCTCGAGCGGATGGAGCAGGTGCTCCGCGGACCGGCCCAGTCGGCCGGGGACCTGGGCCGTCGCCTGCTCGCCGACGTGGAGCGGCACGCCGCCGGCCAGATCCGCAGCGACGACATGTGCCTGGTCTGCCTCGGCCGCCTGCCGGCCGGTCGGTAGAGTCTGCCCAGAGTCCGAGAGCCGTCCGGGGCCGGGCCGCCGTGGAGCCGGAGCCGCGTGCGACCGATACCACTGGCAGCCTCGCACCGCCGGCCACGGCGGTCGCGTCGCGGGACACGGACGTCAGGGGGACACCATGAGCTTTTTTCAGTGGTTGCGGGAAGGCGTGCGGCAGGCGGTCGTGCTCGGGCTGGCGGATGCCGTGGAGGACGTGGGCACGCGTACCCAGGGGGAAGACCTGGGGCCGGCCCTCGCGCAGTCGCTCCGGGAGCGGCTCTCGATCCACCGCGACACGACGCAGGAGCCGGTGGTGCTCGAGTCGAAGACGCCGGCGCTGACGGCCGCGCCGGGCCGGCGCCGTCTCGGTCGCTCGCTCGATCAGGCCCGCGACGGCCTGCGGAAGGCCGCCTGACCGGACGCCGGCCCGCGCCCGCGGCCGGCGACGGAGCCGTCAGGCGTCGTCCGGGCCGCCGCGCCGGCCCGCGAGCGGCAGCGTGACCGATACCGTCGTGCCCTGCCCCGGCCGGCTGCTGATCGTGGGCTCCCCGCCGAGCAGGCGGGACCGCTGCCGGATGCCCTCGACGCCGAAGCGGTCCTCGGGGATGGCGGCGGGATCGAACCCGACGCCGTCGTCGGTCACGACGACCCGGATGCCTTCCTCCGCCTGCTCGAGGCGGATCGTGACGGCCTGCGCGTGGGCGTGCCGGCGCACGTTCGACAGCGATTCCTGCACGATGCGGAAGAGCGTGGTCTCGAGGTCCGGCGGAAGCCGGCCCGCGGGCAGGCGGTGGGTGAATTCCACCCGCGGCACGTCGATGCGGGCGTCCGCGGCCAGCGACTCGACGGCCGCGATGATGCCCAGTTCGTCGAGGGCCGGCGGCCGGAGGCCGCCGATCAGGCGCCGGGCCTCGTCGGTGGCCGCCCGCAGCAGCCGCAGCCCTTCGCGCAGCTCCTTGCCGCCGGTCGCGCGGCCGTCGGTCGTCTGGGCCATGGCGAACTCGCAGGCCTGCAGGTGCAGCATCGCGCCGGCGAGGTATTGCGTGAGCCCGTCGTGAATCTCGTAGGAGATGAGCTGCCGCTCCCGCTCCTGGATCTCGAGCAGCCGGCGGAGCAGCGTGCGCTCGCGCTGCAGCGTGCGTTCCGAGGTTCGCAGGGGGAGCGTATTTTCGCAGCAGGCGAGCACGGCCACCGTGCGGCCGCCGACGACCAGCGGTCCGAGCTGGATCGAGAAGCAGGCGGCGGTGCCGGAACGAGGCACGATCGTGTCGACCGTGCGCCGCGTGCCGGTGAGGAACACCTGCTCGATCGCCTCGCGGAGCGGCGGCGCCGATGCCGGCCCGACGAGGCCGGCGATGTCCCGGCCGAGCACCTCTTCCGGGTCCCAGCCCTCGTCGATGCGGCTGCAGGAGAGGATGGTGCCGGTGCGGTCGAGGACGAGAAAGTATTCCCGGCAGGTCTGGCAGACGGCCCGCCACAGTGCCGCCGTGTCCGACGTGACCGAAACGGCCCCGCTGTCGGCGGCGGGAGGCGGCGGCGATGGACGACGCGGCATGGTGTTGCGATGCGGCGAGGAGGGGCGTCGGCGGACCGGCCGAGGCGTGCGGCCTCGGCCGCCATGGCTCCCGTGTTCAGCGTTTCGGCCGGGGAATCCGGCCGGCGACGGCCCCGCCCCGGCCGCCCCGGCCACGCGGTCGGGCCTTGCCCGCGGCTGCCTTCCCGTCCCGGATGCCGGCGATCTGGTCCCGCAGCCGTGCGGCCCGTTCGAAGTCGAGTTCCGCCGCTGCCTGCATCATCTCCGCCTCGAGGTGCTCGAGCAACTCGGCGGTGCGGCGCTGGGTTTCGTCCCCCTTCCCCACCGCCTCGAAGGCCACCGCCCGCGACGTGGCCTCGGCCTCGATGCCGGCCCGGATCTCCTTGCGGATGGTCGCTGGCGTGATGCCGTGGGCGGCGTTGTAGGCCTCCTGCAGGGCGCGGCGGCGGAGCGTCTCGTCCACGGCCTGCCGCATCGATTCGGTGACGGTGTCGGCGTAGAGGATCACCCGCGCGTCCACGTTCCGGGCCGACCGTCCGATCGTCTGCATGAGCGAGGTCTCGCTCCGCAAAAATCCCTCCTTGTCGGCGTCGAGGATGGCGACGAGCGCCACCTCGGGCAGGTCGAGGCCCTCGCGGAGCAGGTTCACGCCCACGAGCACGTCGAAGGCGCCCTCGCGGAGCGCCTGCAGCAGCTCCACCCGCTCGAAGGCGTCGAGCTCGCTGTGCAGCCAGCGGCACCGCACCTTCCGCTCCTGGAAGTAGGCCGACAGGTCCTCGGCGAGCTTCTTCGTCAGGGCGGTGACGAGCACGCGGTGCCCCGCCGCGACCGTCCGCTCGATCTCCCCGTGCAGGTGCGTGACCTGCTGCTTGGCGGTCACGATCTCGATCACCGGGTCGAGCAGGCCGGTGGGGCGGATCACCTGCTCCACGACCTCGCCGCCGGTGCGCTCGAGCTCCCACGTGCCGGGCGTCGCCGACACGTAGATCGTCTGATCGAGCCGGCGCTCCCACTCCTCGAACGTGAGCGGCCGGTTGTCGAGCGCGCAGGGGAGGCGGAAGCCGTGATCGACCAGCGTCAGCTTGCGGCTGCGGTCGCCGGCGTACATGCCCCGCACCTGGGGCACCGTCACGTGCGACTCGTCGACGAAGAACAGGAACTCCGGGGGGAAGTAGTTGAACAGCGTCTCGGGGGTGCTGCCGGGCGGCCGGCCGCTGAGGGGCCGCGAGTAGTTCTCGATGCCGGGGCAGAAGCCGGCCTCGAGGAGCATCTCGATGTCGAACCGCGTCCGGGCGGAGAGCCGCTGGGCCTCGAGCAGCTTGCCCTGCGCCGTGAGCTGCTCCAGTCGCTCCGCCAGCTCGCGCTTGATCTCGCCGACCGCCGCGCGGATCCGGTCTTCGGGCATGACGAAATGGCGGGCCGGGTAGAAGTAGAGCTCGTCCCGCCGGGCGGCGACCTCGCCGCTGGTGGGGTGCGTGATCGCCAGCGACTCCAGGCGGTCGCCCCAGAATTCGACGCGGGTGGCGAGTTCGTCGTAGGGGGGCCAGACGTCGATGGTGTCCCCCCGCACGCGGAACTTGCCCCGCTCCAGCACCGTGTCGTTGCGTTCGTACTGGATGGCCACGAGCTTTTCCAGGAGCGCGTCGCGGGACATCGTCGTGCCCGCGGCCAGTCGCACCACCATCGCCCGGTAGTCCTCCGGCGAACCGAGGCCGTAGATGCACGACACGCTGGCGACGACGATCACGTCGCGGCGGCTGACGAGGGCGCTCGTCGCCGCCAGCCGCAGCCGGTCGATCTCCTTGTTGATGGCGGCGTCCTTCTCGATGAAGATGTCGCGCTGCGGGATGTAGGCCTCCGGCTGGTAGTAGTCGTAGTAGCTGACGAAGTAGTGGACCGCGTTGTGCGGGAAGAAGTCGCGGAACTCCGCGTACAGCTGGGCGGCCAGGGTCTTGTTGTGTGAGAGCACGAGCGTCGGCCGGCCCACGCGGGCGATGACGTTGGCCATGGTGAACGTCTTGCCGGAGCCCGTGACGCCCATCAGCACCTGCGACCGCCGGCCCTCCTCGACGCCCCGGACGAGCGCGTCGATGGCCGCCGGCTGATCGCCGGCGGGGCGGTAGGGGGCGACGAGTTCGAACAGTCCCGGATCGAGCGTCATGGGGCGGACGTCCCGGGGACCGCGACCGGTGGGGGGGCGACCGGTCGCAGGTGCGGCCGCATGGCGTCGAGCGTGGCGGGGCCGACGCCGGGCACGTCGAGCAGGCCGTCGATCGCGGAAAAGGGGCCGTGCCGATCGCGATGATCGACGATCCGCCGGGCGAGCGCCGGCCCCAGTCCGGGCAGCTGCGCCAGTTCGAGGGCGCCGGCCGCGTTGACGTCGACGGTGAACCGTGCATCGACGCGCGGGGCGGCGTCGTGATGGACGAGCCGCCCGGACAGCCCGCCGGCCGCGACGAACCACACCGTTCCCGCGGTGAGGCCGACCGCGACGGCCAGCGCGATCACGGGCTGCGCCCGTGCCGGCAGCACGGGCGTCACCACGGTAGCCGGCGGGCCGGAGGAGTCGGGGGGCGGCGGCATGACGTTCGAGGATGGCGGCGGGAGCGGAGCCGGGGGGGCGGGCCTTCCTGTAGAATAGCCGGGTGGGCGGATGGATGCGGCCGCCCGGCCCACCGGCCGCGCCACCAGGTTCGCCGCCGTCGCCGTTCACCGCGCATTGAAAGAGGCTCCATGTCGTCCGCGCCACGCGAGTTTCACCAGTCGGAATGGAGCGAGCAGCTCGCCGGGCACGTGGCGGCGCGGGCCGTGGACTGGTTCGCCGAGGATCTCGGCCACGAATGCGACTGGACCAGCCTGGCGGTCGTCGACCGGGCGGCCCGGAGCAGCCTCGACATGGTGGCACGCACGCGGGGGACGATCGCCGGGCTGGCGGCCGCCGGGGTCGTCGTGGGGGTGGCCGACACCCGGCTGGAGTGGCGGCCGCTGGTGGCCGATGGCGCCGCCGTCGAGGCGGGCCAGCGGGTGGCGGTCATCGCGGGACCGACGCGGAGCGTGCTGGCGGCGGAGCGTGTCGTGCTCAACCTCGTGGGCCGGATGTCGGGCGTGGCGACGGCCACCCGCCGCCTCGTGGAGGCCGTGGCAGGCACGGCCTGCCGGGTCTACGACACCCGCAAGACCGTGCCGGGCTGGCGGCTGCTCGACAAGTACGCCGTCCGCATGGGGGGCGGCTGGAACCACCGCATGGGGCTCTACGACGCGATCCTCATCAAGGACAACCACCTGGCCGCACTGGCGGCCGCGGGGGTGTCGCCGGCCGAGGCCGTGCGGCGGGCGCGACGTTTCGTGACCGAGACCTTCCCGCCGAGCCGGGCCGAGGGCATGGTGGTCGAGATCGAACTCGACTCGCCCCGGACGCTCGAGGAGGTGCTCGACGCCGGCCCCGACATCGTCCTGCTCGACAACATGACGCCGTCCGAACTGGCGGCGTGCGTGGCGACCCGCGATGCCCGGCGGGCGGCCACGGTGCTCGAAGCGTCGGGCGGCATCCGTCCGGAGACGGTCGGCGACATCGCCCGCACCGGCGTCGATCGGGTCAGCACCGGGTGGCCGACCCATCACGCTCCGTGGCTCGACGTGGCGCTCGATTGGAGCCCATGAAGAGGGACCATGACACGCGACCGTCGGCCCCGACGAGCCCGCGCGGCGGCCGCGTCGGACGCCGAGCAGGCGGTTTCTCCGTCACACGCCGAGCAGGCGGTTTCTCTTGGTGCGGCGCTCCGCACGCAGCCTCGCCCGTCGCTTGGTCTCGCTCGGCTTCTCGAAGAATTCGCGGCGACGCATCTCCTTCTTGATGCCGCTGCGCTCGACCAGTTTGCGGAAGCGGCGGACCGCCTCCTGGATGCTTTCGCGTTCGCGAACCGTCAGTTTGACCATGCGTGTTCCGGACCGTCTCGGGCTGGTTGGGTGGATGGGGGGGCGGCAGCGGCCGCCCCGCGAAGTCCGCGAGTATAGAAAACCCCTGCCCCGCCGTCCATCCGGACACCTCCGCCGCCGGATTGGCGGTCTGCGAGAGGCCGGTCCGGATTTGTCGAAGCCCCGGGAAGCAGGCCACAATCCGTCCCGCCCCGCGGACGCGTGTCCGTCGGTGCACACCCTCGTTTCGGCCGTGGATGCATGCCGGATATGGACGACAGCAGGCTCGGGGCGGTGATTTCGACGCTCGCCGGTGGCGGCAACGCCGACGTCGCCCGTGAACTCCTCGTGGCGCTCGTGGCGCTGGCGATCTTCGTCTTTTCGGCGCCGCGGGGACGCCGCTGGTTGTCGTGGGGGCCGGCCGCCCTCGTGCTGCTCGCGCCGCTGCCGCTGGCCGTGGCCTGGCTGTTCCCCGACGCCGAGGCTGGCCCGCAGTCCGCCCTGCTCGGCATCCGCTTCTTCCTGCTGGCGTCCCTCCTGCAGTCGGTGCTGCTCGTCATGGCGGTGTCGATCTGGGAACGGGTGAGCCGGCCGATGCCCCGCATCTTCCTCGACGTGCTGCGGCTGCTCACCATCGCCGCCGCCCTGGTCGCGATCCTGTTCGAGGCGGGCGTGCGGGCGGAGAACCTGTTCACGGGCTCCGCGGTGCTCACGGCGGTGCTCGGCTTCGCCCTCAAGGACACCCTGGGCAACGTGTTCGCCGGGCTCGCCATCCACGCCGAGCATCCCTTCGAGATCGGCGATTGGATCCAGTACGACACGATCCCCGCACACGTCGGCAAGGTGGTGGAGATCAACTGGCGGGCCACCAAGGTGATCACGCTCGACGAGGCCTACGTCATCATCCCGAACGGGCAGCTGGCCCAGGCGTCGATCCGCAACTTCACCAAGCCGGAGCCGTGGTCGCGCCGGTCGATCTACGTGATCGCGCCCTACGACGTCTCCCCCCAGCGGGTGCAGCGGATCATCCTCGACGCCATCCGCGGCAGCTTCGGCGTCCTCGATCATCCCGCGGCCTCGGTGGTGACCAACGACTTCAAGGATCGCGGCGTCGAATACTGGGTGCGGCTGTTCACGACGGAGTTCGACAAGCGCGACCGCGTCGACGGCATGGCCCGCGACCGGATCTGGTACGCCCTGGCCCGCGAGGGGATCGAGATCCCGGTGGCGACCCAGCAGATCCGGCTCACCCACCTGCCCGCGCCGCCCGCCGAGCCGGCCGAGGCGGCGACGGCCCGCCGCGTCGACAGCCTGCGGCGGATCGGCATGCTCCAGGTGCTCAACGCCGACCAGCTCGCGCGGCTCGCGGGCGAGAACGTGGAGCGGGTGTTCGCCGCCGGCGAGCCGGTGATCCGGCAGGGGGATCCGGGGGCCAGCCTGTTCGTGATCATGAGCGGCGCGGTCGAGGTGACCGTCCGGCAGGGCGACACGCCGACGGTGAGGCTGGCGACGCTCGAGCCGGGCGACTACTTCGGCGAGATGTCGCTGATGACCGGCACGCCCCGGTCGGCGACCGTCACCGCCCTCGTCGAGTCGCGGCTCCTGGAGGTGGGGAAGGAGTCGTTCCGCAGGCTGATCGCCGACATGCCCGACCTCGTCGAGGGCCTGGGGCGGGCGCTCGAGACGCGGGAACGTGGACGCGATCACGCCCTGGCGGTCGTGGAGCGGGCCGCCGAGCCCGGGCATCCCGACATCTTCAGCCGGATCCGTGACTTCTTCGCGATGTAGCGGCCGCCACGCGGCGTGGCACGGCCCGCGGCGCTCTTGAGATTTACCGCGGTTTCGGGAACCATGCTCCGCACCGCCGCCTTCGTTCGGGAGATGCCGGGCCATGCGTGTCGAACTCCTCAACTCGAGCGTGCCGCAGTCGGAACTGCAGTTCCTGGTGTCGTTTCTCGTCAATGACGAGGTGGCGGTCGACGCCGGATCCCTCGGCCTGCTGGCAGACCTGCGACGGCAGCGGCGGGTACGGCACGTGTTCATCACGCACGAGCACCTCGATCACATCGCGACGCTGCCGATCTTCCTGGAGAACGTCTACGAACCCGGGCCGGATTGCGTCGAGGTGCTGGGGGCCGCGGAGGTGCTCGACTTCCTGCACGGCGACATGTTCAACGGCCGCGTGTGGCCGGACTTCATCGATCTCTCGCAGTCGGGCGACGCCTTTCTCAAGACGACGGCGATCCGGCCCTTCGAGCCGGTCCGGCGGGCTGGGCTGACGGTCACACCGGTGCCGGTGTCGCACGGGGTGGAGACGCTGGGGCTGGTCATCGACGATGGCAGCACGGCGGTCGCCTTCCCGTCCGATACCGGGCCGACGGAACGGTTCTGGCGGCACCTCGCGACGCTCGACCGGCTGACGGCGGTGTTCCTCGAAGCGAGCTTTCCCCGGTCGCACGGCGATCTGGCCGACCGCACCGGCCACCTCTCGACGGCCACCTTCGCCGCGGAAATCCGCAAGCTGCCCGGGGCGATCCGCTGGATCGTCGTCCATCGCAAGGCCCGCTACGCCGAGGAGATCGAGCGCGAGATCACGCTGCTCGGTCTCGACAACGTCGAGTTCGTCAGGCCCGGCGAGGTCTACGACCTCTGATCGCGGCGCACCGGCCGTCGCGCTCCCGCGTCACGCCTGCGGCTTCTGCCGGGCGACCTTCCGGCGCTCGTGCTCGGAGAGGAGGATCTTGCGCAGCCGGATGACGGCCGGCGTCACCTCGACGAGCTCGTCCTCCTCGATGTATTCGAGCGCCTCCTCCAGCGACATCCGCCGCGGCGGCTTGAGGAGGATGTTACGGTCGCTGCCGCTGGCCCGCATGTTCGTGAGCTTCTTTTCCTTGGTGGGGTTGACCACCATGTCGTCGCTGCGGGCGTTCTCGCCGCAGATCATGCCCTCGTAGACCTCGTCACCCGGCTCGATGAACAGGTCGGCCCGTTCCTGGAGACCGTCGAGGCCGAAGGCCACCGCCTTGCCCGGCACCATCGACACGAGCACGCCGTTGGCCCGGCCCGACACCTCCCCCTCCATCTCCCGCCAGGCCTCGAAGCGGTGGTGCATGATCGCCGTGCCCTGCGTGGCGTTGAGCACCCGCGTGCGCAGGCCGATCAGCCCCCGGGCCGGAATCGAGAACACGGCATGGGCGAACTCCCCCCGCGAGCCCATGTGCACCAGCTGGCCGCGTCGCGAGCCGGTGAGCTCCATCACCGGTCCGAGCTTGTCATGGGGCACCTCGACGACCAGCGTCTCGAACGGCTCGAGCGTCCGGCTCTCCTCCTTGCGCAGGATGACGCGGGGCTTGCCGACCGACAGCTCGTATCCCTCGCGCCGCATGGTCTCGATCAGCACCGACAGGTGGAGCAGGCCGCGGCCGGACACCGAAAACTGCTCCGAGCCCTCGATGGGATCGACCCGCAGGGCCACGTTGCGTTCCAGTTCCTTGGTGAGCCGGTCGCGGAGGTGGCGGGTGGTGAGGAACTTGCCCGACTTGCCGACCAGCGGCGACGTGTTGATCCCGAACACCATGCTCAGCGTCGGTTCGTCGACCGACAGCCGCGGCAGCGGCCGCGGGTCGTCCGTCGCGCAGATGGTGTCGCCGATCTCGACGTCCTCGATGCCGCTGACGGCGGCGATGTCGCCGGCGGTCGCCTCCTCGACGTCCACGCGGCCCAGCTTGTCGAACACCTGCAGCCCGATCACCTTGGCGTTTACCAGCCCCCCCGCGGCGGTCGACCGCATCACGGCGGCCCCCTTCGTGAGCCGGCCCGACTCGATGCGGCCGATGCCGATGCGGCCGACGTAGTCGGACCAGGCGAGCGTGGTGACGAGCATCTGCAGCGGCGCGTCCATCTCGACCCGCGGCCCGGGGATCTTCTCCAGCACGAGGTCGAGCAGGGGCTCCATCGTGCCCTCGCGCACGGAGGGATCGTGCGAGGCGAACCCGTGGCGGCTCGACGCATAGACGAACGGGAAGTCGGCGAGGTCGTCGTCGGCACCGAGTTCGAGAAACAGGCCGAGGATCTCGTCGAGCACCTCCAGCGGCCGGGCGTCGGGGCGATCCACCTTGTTGACGACCACGACGGGCCGCAGCCGGCTCTCGAAGGCCTTGCCGAGGACGAACCGGGTCTGGGGCATCGGCCCCTCGGCGGCATCGACGAGCACCAGCGCCCCGTCGGCCATGCGGAGCACCCGCTCCACCTCGCCGCCGAAGTCGGCGTGGCCCGGGGTGTCGATGAGGTTGATCTTCACCCCCTTCCACTCCACCGCGATGTTCTTGGCGAGGATCGTGATGCCCCGCTCCTTCTCGAGGTCGTTGGAGTCGAGGATCCGCTCGCCGGACAGTTGGCTGGCCCGGAACTGGCCGCTCTGCCGCAGGAGGCAGTCGACGAGCGTCGTCTTCCCGTGGTCGACGTGGGCGATGATCGCCACGTTGCGGATGTCCTGGCGACGGGAGCCCGACGGTGCGGGGGACGAATGGACGGCGGGCGCGGTTGACATGGGCGGGGGAACCGGCTGGCGGGAGCCGGCGGCAAGGCGGGAGAGAACGAGACCGGGGAACGCCAGCGGATTATTCAGCAACGGCGGACGATTGCATAGAGCCGGTCGATCATGGCGGTGGCCGGTTCTCCCGGCCTTCGATCCACCGCCGCCGCCCGCAGCCGTGGCGCGCCGCCGCCGCCGCCGACCCGTGCGACGGTCCGCGCGGCGGCCGCCCCGGCGGCCGCGCCGACGAACACTGCCACCAGTTCGTCGCCACCGAGGCGGGCCAGGATCGCGGCATCCGGCGCCGCGTCCTGCAGTCGGCCGGCGGCGTGCCGCAGGCAGGTGTCGCCCGCGGCGAAGCCGTCATGGGCGTTGACGTCCTTGAGTCCCACGACGTCGATCATGGCGACGGCGAGGTCGTCCGCGGCACCGGCCGGCGTGCCGAAAAACGCCTCCAGGTCCCCGCGCGACCGGAGCCCCGTCACGTGATCGAGGTGAGGCATGTCCGGGGAGCCGGGGCGTCGGCCGCCGCTGCCACCGCGGGAGGAGGCCGACGCGGCGGCGGGAGGAAGATGGAGACGAAGGGGATCGAACCCTCAACCCCCGCCTTGCAAAGGCGGTGCTCTCCCAATTGAGCTACGTCCCCGATCGAATGCGCGCGCCAAGATTCGAACTTGGGACCTCTACCTTATCAGGGTAGCGCTCTAACCAACTGAGCTACGCGCGCCCGAGTGCCCGGTCGCCGCGGCTGTCGGGGCCATGGCGGACGGACGTTCTCGACCGAAGTGTAGATGCGGGAGGGGCGATTTCAAAGGGGGGCGGCCGGGTCCGCCAGCGGACGACGAGGCTGAAAAATGGGGCAGGCGCACGGACCTGTTCCCGCTAGCTTGTGCGGCCATACCCACCACGGAGGAACCAGACCATGCCGCTGATGCGTGTCCCCGCCGCCGAGCCGCGGTGCATCGAATGTTTCCTGTCGAGCCTCGCGGCCGGATGCGTCGGGCTGGCGATGCTGGCGACCCCGGCCGGCGCGGCCGGCCCCACCGTGGAATACGCCCTCGGCCTGCGGCCCAGCCAGAAGGATGTCGAGTACGACCGGCTGGAGGGGGACGCCGCGAAGAACGCCACCATCAAGACGGAGAAGGCCGGCGGTGCCTCGGCGTTCGTCGTCCGCGGGCCCGCGGGGGAGGTGCTGCGGGTGTTCGCCGACACCAACGGCGACCGGGTCGTCGATCGCTGGAGCTATTACAAGGACGGCATCGAGGTGTTCCGGGACATCGACTCCAACCACAACGCCAAGGTCGATCAGTCGCGTTGGCTCAACTCCGCCGGCAGCCGCTGGGGGCTCGACGAGGACGAAAACGGCGTGATCGAGGCGTGGAAGACGATCTCGCCGGAGGAGGTGTGCCGCGAGCTGGTGGAGGCGATCAAGTCCCGCGACGGGGCGGCGTTCCGCAGGCTGCTGCCGACCAAGTCCGAGCTGGAGGCGGCCGGGTTCGAGGGGCCGCGGCTGGCGGAGCTGGTGGCGCGGGTCGGGGCGGCTCCCGCCGAGTTCGACACGCTGGCGGCCACGCAGAAGCAGCTCGGGCCCGACGCGCGGTGGAGCACGATGATGACGCCCCAGTCCGCGGGCACGCTGCCCGGCGGCAGCGAGGGCGTCGCCCGCGACGTGCTGGCCTACGACAACGTCATGGCGATCGTGGAGAGCGGGGCCCGCAATGGCCAGGTGTTCGTCGGCTCGCTGGTGCGGTGCGGGGACGCATGGCGGCCGGTGGCCGCGCCGCAGGTGTCGGGGGAGGCCGCCGACGCTGCCGAGGCCTTCGGGTTCTTCACCCCCCGGCCCGCCGCCGGAGCGGCGGCCGACGGAGCGGCGCAGGTGAGCGAGCGGCTCAAGCCGCTGCTGGGCAAGCTCCGCGAGCTGGAGGGCAGGCTGGCCGCGGCCGATGCGGAGGGGCGGCGGAAGCTGGTCGAGGAGCAGGCCGGGCTGCTGGGCCAGGTCGTGGAGGCCGCCGAGTCGGCCGAGCGGCCCTTCTGGGCCCGCCAGTACGCGGAGACGCTCGCCGCCGGCGTGCAGGAAGGTTCGCTGGCCGACGGCACGGCGCGGCTGGAGCAGCTGGCCGCCGCCGTCGCGGCCGACGAGTCGCTGGCGGGGTTCGTGACGTTTCGTCTCGCGCAGGCCCGGTATGCGGCGGCCATGCAGCAGGCGGGGGTGGATGTCGACAAGGTCCAGGCCGCCTGGCTGGAGGAACTGCAGGCCTTCGTGGCCAAGTATCCCGCCTCGCCCGATGCGGCCGAGGCGATGCTGCAGATGGGGATCGCCGACGAATTCTCGGGCAGGGAGCGGGAGGCGCTCGAGCGGTATGCGGCGATCGTGAAGGGCTTTCCCGATTCGGTGCCCGCGCGGAAGGCCCGCGGGGCGGCGCGGCGGCTGGAGAGCGTCGGCAAGCCGCTGTCGCTGGCGGGCGTGGCCCTCGACGGGAAGTCGGTGTCGCTGGAGTCGTTGCGCGGCCGGCCCGTGCTCGTGCACTACTGGGCCACCTGGTGCGAGCCCTGCAAGGTCGATATCGCCCAGATTCGGGAGCTGGCCGCCAAGTACGGCCCGGCAAAGTTCGCCGTCGTCGGGATCGCGCTCGATTCGGAGAAGACGCAGTTGGAGAAGTATCTCAAGTCGAAGCCGATCGCCTGGCCCCAGCTGCACGAGGCGGGCGGACTCGATGGCCGCCTGGCCGAGGAGCTGGGCGTGCTGACGCTGCCGACGATGATCCTGCTCGATGCCGACGGCAAGGTCGTCGATCGCAACGTCGTGATCACCGATCTGGAGAAGAAGGTCGACGCCCTGCTCGAGGGCAAGTGACGCGAGGGCCGCGGCCGGCCGGGCCGCGGCGGGATGTCGCACGGGATCGCCGTCGTTCTCCAGGACTGCTCTCCAGGACTGCTCTCCAGGGATGTTCTTTCGGGGCCGCTCTCCGGGGGTGTTTGGATGCTTCCGCTCGCCATCGCCGTCAATCCGGTCCTGTGTGCGCTGGGGTGCGCCCAGATCCTGGGGCTCGTCGCCGCCGCCGGCTCGCGGCTGGCCGAAGGCACCCGCTATGAGCGGGGTGGCCAGTGGGTCTGCCTGCTGTCGCTGGCGTTCATGGGCGGCCTGTGCGGCTGGAGCCTCCAGATCGGTCCCGGCTCCACGGCGGCCTGTGCGGTCACGCTCACGCTCATGACGCTGATCGCGATCATGGACTTCGAGTAGCGGCCAGCCCATCTTGCCGGGTCGCCGTGGCTTGACCGGCGCCGTCGGCGTTTTCGTCGGCCGTGGAAAAAAACTCCCCTTCGGCATGATTGGGCGCCGAAACACATCGGGGAGCGAGGCGCAGCCGCGCCAGCCGCGATGCCCTGCGGGCCCGAGGTCCGCGGGGCGCGATGGACCACAGCCGAATCGATCCAAGGAGCCATGCATGTCCATTTTGAGATCCACGTTCGTGATGGCCGTGGTCGGCGCATCGTTCGTCCTGCCGGCGGCGCGGGCCGATGATCTGGCGGCGACGGTCGCCGGCAAGCTCCGGGATTCCGGGGCCCTCACGGGGTACAAGGTCAACGTCAAGGCGAAGTCCGGCACGGTGTGGCTGGAGGGCCGCGTCGCCGACCAGAAGCAGCTCGCCGCGGCCGTGAGCGCCGCGGAGAACACGCCCGGCGTGGAACGGGTCGTGAACCGGCTGGCGATCAGCGGCACGCCGGGGAAGGCCGCGGAGTCGGCGGCCCTCGGCCTGCCCGCCTCGGCCTGGGGGGTCGTCGGCGGCATGCCCAAGGCCGCGACCGCGAAGCAGTCGCCGGCCGCCGCCGCACGGACCGCGGCCCAGTCGCTGCCGCTCGGCACGCCGCTCGCCGGCGGCCAGGAGTCGCCGGTGCAACTGGCCCAGGCGCTCGCCCCCACCGCGAAGCAGCAGGCCGCGATGAGTCGGCCGACGACCAGCGCCCCGCGTCCGCTGGCGATGCAGCCCGGCAACGCCGCTCTGCAGGGGCCCTCCAGGGATCCCCGCACCGATGCCCGGATGGCGATGCGCGGGCCGGTGCAGCGGACCTCGCTCCGCAACGGCATGCAGGGTGATCCCATGCATCTCCCCTCCCCCGGCGGCTACGCCGGCCCGGTGGCGGACGGCCAGATGGTGCCGGGCTCGATGCGGATCGTCGAGGGCGGACAGGCGAACGGTGGCGTCGTGGAGGGCGGCTACGCCGGCGGCGGTCCCATGCCGATGGGCGGCACCGGGGTGGGCATGCCCCCGATCCCCGGCCGGGGCGACGGACCGAACATGCCCAACTACGCCTGGCCCAGCTACGCGGCCTCCCCCAACGTCGCCGCGGTCCAGTATCCCACCCAGTATTCCCCGACCGCCTGGCCCTACATCGGCCCGTTCTACCCGTACCCCCAGGTGCCGCTCGGCTGGCGGCGGGTGTCGCTGGAGTGGGACGACGGCTGGTGGTGGCTCGACTTCGACGAGCGGCACATCCACAGCCACCACCGCTAGGCCGCGGCCCGTCCGGACGCCGAACGAACGCACGAGACCACTCCCCGCCCCGCGGGGAGTGGTTTTTTCGTCCCCGCGGCAAGGGGGCGGCCGTTTCTTCCACGTCGCCTTCGCAATCCGAAAAATCCGCAAGTCGCGCGGCCGCACGGTCGATACATCCTGCAGGGTCGGTCGCCCGACCATCGCCGGTTTCCCGCAGGAGGTTCCGTCCATGAAGGCTCGAGCTCGTTTCCTTTCGCTGGGCGTGGTGGTGGCGCTGATCACGTCCACTCAGAGCGGCTGCTTCTGGATCACCTCCCAGGGACCGAACCTCGGACCGTTGGCCTTCCCGATTCCCGTGCCGGTCTACCTGCAGAAGCAGAAGGAAGACCAGTTCTGGAACTACGAGCGGTACGAGCGGGCCCCGGTGCTCGGGCCGATCCCGCCGGGCGGGCCGTGCGAGGCGGTCGATGAGCCGAGCGACGACGAGGTGATGCGGGCACTGGAGAAGGCCCGTCCCGTGCAGGGCAACTGGCCGTTCCTCTACGAGGTGCAGCGGAACCACGTGCGGATCTCGAAGTGCAAGATCGCCGACTACATGGACCCGCCCCGCCACTATCCGCTGGCCGGTCCCGCGCAGCTCCACCACGCCCACTACAAGTGCACGGTCTACTTCCAGGAGGTGAAGCGCGTCGGCTGGCCGGTCCCGCACACGCTCGTCGACGAGGACTGCCAGGAGGTGGTGTACATCGACCACGACCACCTCCACATGGTGGGCGACGTCGACACCGGCTGCGACGCCAACTTCTGAGGCCCCGCCCGCCGCCGCCGCGGCGGGTGGCTCACCGCGGTGCGTCGTGCCAACGGTGCCGATCGTGCGGCCCGTCGGCGGCCGCCCGGAGTTTGACCCGTCTACCCCCGGGGGTAGACTTGGGGAAGCCGGTGATCGTCCTCGCTTCCGGGGCCGGGGCCGGCCCTGGAGAGATCCGCCTTGATCCTGCCACTTGCTTTCATGGGGCTCGGAACGGTCGAACTGCTGATCGTCGCCGGCGTGATCCTCCTGCTGTTCGGCTCCCGGCTGCCGAAGGTGATGCGGTCGCTCGGCGAGGGCATCGTCGAATTCAAGCGGGGCGTGCAGGGAATCGAGGAAGACCCGCGGGCCTCGCATGGTGATCGCACCGGCGACTCCAATCGTGCCGAGAGCCATCGGTAGACGACGGAAGGCAGGGGGCGATGTTTGGGCTCGGACCCGTCGAGATCGTGTTGATCGGGGCGATCGCCGTGATGCTCTACGGCAAGCGGCTGCCCGAGGTGGGCCGCACGGTGGGGCAGTCGATCGCGGAACTGCGCCGCCAGTGGGCGACGATCTCGCGGGACCTGGACGTGGCCGCCCACCTCGAGGGCCGTGATCCGCGTCCGGCGCGGCCGGCGCGGAGGTTCGACGACGATGTCGTCGGTGCCGGCAGGCTGTCCGCCCCGCGGTTCGACCCGCCGACCGAGTGACGTCCCGAGTGGCCGGCCGCAGCAGCGGTGCGGCCGGGCCGGGCGATCGTGACGGGCTGCGCACGGGGTGGACGTATCGCCAGTCGGCGAGCCTGGCACTATGCACACGCGTCGTGCGCAGGTACTCTTTTTACGGCCCCGGCAGAGTCGTTTCGACACTCGTGGGGCCGGGTTGTGTCGTGGTGTTTCGAGACGCCGCGAACGCCGTCCGGGCAGCTAGCTCAGTTGGTTAGAGCGCTACGTTCACACCGTAGAGGTCACAGGTTCGAATCCTGTGCTGCCCACTGGCGATCTGATTCGTGATTTCAAGTGCAGATCACCTCCCGATGGTCGGGAGCGGCCTTCGCGGACCCACTGGCTTGGGCCATGGGGTTGCCCCCCCAACCCAAGACCGCTTCGACACGCTCGTGGCGGCATGCATCGCCAGCCCTCGCCACCAGCCGTGCCATCAGACCGTTCGCCGCACGGGCGAGGCACGGGTCGTGAACTGAACGCCGGCGGGCATCCGAGCCGACCCCGACGGGGAAACCTCGATGAGCCTTCGAATGACCGCCCTCGCCCTCGTCGGGGCGACGCTGCTCGCCCTGCCTTGCCGCGGCGCCGAACCCGCCGGCTCATGCCCGGTGATCGGACATGCCGCCCCCGCAACGCGGACCACCGCGGCCGGCGGCATGACCAACGGCGACTGGTGGCCGAACCAAGTCAACCTCCACATCCTCCACCAAAACCCGCCGGCAGGGAACCCGCTCGGGACCGACTTCGACTACGCCGCGGAGTTCGCGAAGCTCGACCTCGGGGCCGTCAAGCGGGACCTCCGCACGCTGATGACGACTTCGCAGGACTGGTGGCCCGCCGACTACGGCCACTACGGACCGTTCTTTATCCGGATGGCTTGGCACTCGGCCGGCACCTACCGCATGGCCGATGGCCGGGGCGGCGCCGGCTACGGCACGCAGCGGTTCGCCCCGCTGAACAGCTGGCCCGACAATGCCAACCTCGACAAGGCCCGCCGCCTGCTCTGGCCGATCAAGCAAAAGTATGGCCGGCAGATCTCCTGGGCCGACCTCATGATCCTCGCCGGCAACGTGGCTCTCGAGTCGATGGGCTTCGAGACCTTCGGCTTCGGCGGCGGCCGGGCGGATGTCTGGGAACCGCAGAACGACGTGGACTGGGGGCCGGAAACCGAATGGCTGGGCGACAAGCGACACACAGGCGACCGCTTGCTCGACAACCCCTTGGCCGCCGTGCAGATGGGGCTGATTTACGTGAACCCCGAGGGGCCCGGCGGCACACCCGACCCGCTCGCCGCCGCCCACGACATTCGCGAGACCTTCGCGAGGATGGCGATGAACGACGAAGAGACGGTCGCCCTGATTGCGGGCGGCCACACCTTCGGCAAGTCGCACGGCGCCGGGCCCGCCGACACTGTGGGCCCGGCGCCAGAGGGGGCTTCCATCGAGGAGCAGGGGCTCGGCTGGAGAAACCGGCTCGGCACCGGCAAGGGTGCCGACACGATCACGAGCGGCTTGGAGGGCGCCTGGACCGCCACGCCCACGAGCTGGTCGAACGGCTACTTCGACCATCTTTTCGGCTACGAGTGGGAACTGACCAAGAGCCCCGCCGGAGCCTGGCAGTGGACGCCGAAAGAGGCGGCGGCCAAGGGCACCGTGCCCGACGCCCACGACGGCTCGAAGTCGCACGCGCCGATGATGTTCACCACGGACCTCGCGTTGAGGATGGATCCCACCTACGGTCCCATTGCCAAGCGGTTTCACGAGCACCCCGAGCAGTTCCAGCGGGCGTTCGCCAAAGCGTGGTACAAGCTCACGCACCGCGACATGGGGCCGGTGTCACGGCTTGTAGGCCCCGAGGTGCCGCCTGCGCAACGCTGGCAGGATCCCGTGCCCGCGGTCGATCACCGACTCGTCCATGCGGCCGATATCGCGTCTCTGAAATCGAAGATCCTCGCCTCTGGTCCGTCGGTGCCCGATCTCGTGAAGGCGGCCTGGGCATCGGCCTCCACATTTCGGGGCAGCGACAAGCGGGGCGGCGCGAATGGCGGCCGCATCCGGCTCGCTCCCCAGAAAGATTGGGCGGTCAACGAGCCGGCGAAGCTGGCGGCGGTGCTCGAGGCGCTGGCCCGAGTGCAGCGGGAGTTCAACGCCGCCCAGACCGATGGCACGAAAGTCTCGCTCGCCGACTTGATCGTGCTGGGCGGCGCGGCGGCGATCGAGAAGGCGGCGCGTGACGCCGGCCATGACGTCTCGGTGCCCTTCGCGGCCGGTCGGACCGACGCCACTCCCGAGATGACCGACGCCGATTCGTTCGCCGTGCTCGAGCCGAAGACCGACGGCTTTCGTAACCACTGCTGCCGCGAACTTGACCGACCGGCCGAGGAGCTCCTTGTCGACCGCGCGCAGTTGCTCACGCTCTCGGCTCCGGAGATGACCGCGCTGGTGGGCGGCTTACGAGCACTCGGGGCCACCACGGGCTCCGGCCCGAAGGCCTCGCTCGGGGTGCTCACCGCCTCGCCCGGCACGCTGAGCAACGACTTCTTCGTGAATCTGCTCGATATGGCGACGGAGTGGCGACCGTCGCCCATGTGCGATCAATGCTTCGAGGGCCGTGATCGGAAGACGGGCGAACTGAGGTGGACGGCCAGCCGCGTGGATCTCGTGTTCGGCTCGAACTCCCAACTCCGGGCACTCGCGGAGTTCTACGCCAGCGACGACGGGGAAGCGACCTTCGTGGCGCACTTCATCGCCGCCTGGAACAAGGTGATGAACCTCGACCGGTTCGACCTGCCGGCCAAGGACCGTACTGCCGGCACGGTCGCCGCCAGCCGGTGAACAGGGTGGAAAGCCGGTTGAGTCAGTCGACCGATCGATCGTTGCCACCTGATGTTGCTGCGCGGCAGTGGCTCCCCGCGGCAGCCCGGCCCATGCATCGGGCCGCTGGGGATCAGCCGTTTGTCGCCGCGGGTTCCCGTCGGGAGAGGACGGGATGGAGGATGTTGGCCGCGAGGATCGTCGCGGCGCCGGCGTAGAAGCCGGGGTGCAGGTCGCGGTGTTCGCCGAAGAGCCACGCGGCCCCGAGGATCCCGTAGACCGGCTCGAGGTTGGTGGCGAGGTTGGCCGCGTAGGCGGTGATCTGCCGGAGCAGGCTGATGCACAGGGCGTGGGCGAAGACGGTGCAGACGAGCGCCAGGATGACGAGCCAGAGCCAGTCGAAGCGGTGCCAGGCGAGCAGCCCGACATAGCCTCCCGAGGCGGGGATGGCGGGGAGCAGGGCCAGGCACGCGCCGAGGGCCCCGAGCATCTCCCACGCCACCATCACCATCGGATCGACGGTTCCGGAACGGACGATCCGCCGGTTGAAGACCGGAAAGATCGCCGCCAGGAAGGCCCCCAGGAGCGCCACGAGGAGCCCGGCGAACCGGCCCCGCTCGAAGCCGGCGACGAGGAGGATGCCGACGGCCACGAGGCAGCCGAGCGCCACCTCGAGCGGCTTGACCTTCCTCCCCTCGAGGAGCGGCTCGGTGAACGCGGTGAACAGCGAGGTCGTCGCCAATCCGGCCAGGCAGATCGACACGTTCGCCAGACGGATGGCACCGAAGAAGCAGAGCCAGTGGACGCCGGTGATCGCCCCGATCGCCACGAGGGCCGGGATCGTGCGCCGGCCGGGCAGGAGCGGTCCACGGCGGCCGAGGACGACGATCGCCGCGGCGCCGACCGCTGCCAGGGCCGTCCGCCAGATGACGACGGCCGGCGCGGAGAGGCTGATGAGGTGGCCCAAGAACGCCGTGGCGGCGAACAGGAAGACGACGCCGTGGAGCGTGAGGGTGGGGAAGGCGAACATCGCCGCAGTGTGACCGCCAGCGGCGGCCGCCGAAAGGTCGGTCCCGCATGCCCCCGCGGAAGGCCCCGCTCCCCGGCGAAGCCCGACGTCATCGCCGGGCGACCGGCCACGCGGGCCCGTCCCGCCCCCGGGCCGGAGAGCCTGCCGAGGCGAAGGATCGTGCCGCGACGGTCATCGCGGACGCAGTCGCGTGTCGCCGTGGACATCGCGACCCCGCCGACTATTCTCTCACCGGTCGCGGGAGTCGCCCCGGCGCCCGCCTGGAGTCATCGCATGCTCGGCGGTTTTCGCGCGTTGCTCGCCGCCATCGTCGTCGCGTTCCATCTGGGCGTCCAGCCCTGCGGCGTCTGGATGGGCGTCTCCGCGGTCGCGATGTTCTACATGATCTCGGGCTATGCGATGACGGGGCTGCTGGAGAGCAGGTTTTCATCGCCCCGCTGCGCGCCGCGGTTTTATGCCGAGCGGTTCGTGCGGCTCGCCCCGCAGTACTACCTGTGGATGACGCTGCTCGCTCTGCAGCAGTTCGCATTCGTGCCCACCACGTTGGACATGTCGAACTGGATGCCGTACGGGCTGACGGCCTACCTCACCGTGCTGCCGATGGGATTGCAGGCCTACCTCGGCACGGTCAAAACCTGGCTCAATCCGGTCGTCACGACACTCGGCATCGAATGCTGCCTCTATGTGTTCTCGCCGTGGGTGCTGCGCAGCCACGCGCTGTCGATCGCGGCTGCGATCGCCGGGCTCGGCATCTTCGTGGCGGCCGACGCCGGCGTCATGGACTTCAACACCTACACCTACTACACGTTTCCCGGGCCGCTGATTTTCTACATGCTCGGCAGTTTCGTGTACCGGAAGCGGTGGGCCGCTTTCGGCGTGTTTGCGACGGCGCTCGTCGTGCTTCTGCTGCGCAGGTGGCCAACGCATTTCCACCAGGAATACCTCGCGGTCATGCTGCTGGGCGTGCCCGTGTTCCTCCTGCTCGTGAGGCTTCCGGCGAACAGGATCGACTCCGCCCTGGGAGACGCGTCGTATGGATGCTATCTCGGCCACGGCATGGTCATGGGCTTGTTCCAGCATCTCCTCGGCAGGCCCGCATCCGGCCTGGAGATCGTGGCAGTCAGTGCTCTGGCGCTGGTCTACGGCTATCTTGCGTTCTGGCTGGTGGAGCGGCCCACGATCCCCTTTCGCAGGCGCATCAGGGGGCCGGCACCGGCCTGAACCCCTGCCGCCAGGCCACCGCGGGAGGGAGACTCCCGTGCCGGTGACGCGGGCCCCGCCGCGATGCCAGCCGCGTGCCAGCCGCGATGGTGCCCGTGCGGCGCCGGGCGTACGGTCGGCCATCCTCCCGCAGGTCTGCGGTCAGACAATCACCGGCCGCGGCCAGGCGGGGCCGGAAATGCTTGACGGCCGCGCGGGAAACCGCCGATAACCGGTGACAGCCGGCCGACTGGGCACGCGGCCGCCGCCCGGCGGCGGTCGGGACCGATGCCGGTGGCTGGCCGCCTCTCCAGCGTGACGAGCGGAATCCCCGGACATGCAACGCCTCGTCTCCCTGCTCACCGCGATCGCGACGCTGCTGCACCTCGCGTGCGGCTGCTGTGGCGACCTGACGCACGGCGGCGATCACCGCGGGTGGGACGGGGTCCGGTCCCCGGCATGCGTCGACGCCTGCTGCGAGGCGGGCTGTGAGGCGGGTGGCTCTGACCGGGGTGGGCATGTGTCGGGCGGGAATGCGAACGCGTCGTCGGCACCCGACCACGCCTGCCATGCGTGTGAAGCGTGCCACTGCGCGGCGAAACTGGAGACGGACCGGGACGGCCGCGCCATCGACGGGGCGTCGCCGCATCACCACCCCGGCGACGACGGACTGATCGCCGCGCGGCAGGCCGCGGCGGGGCCCCGCGAAGGGGTTCGTCCGCGCCCTCCATCCGTGGGCAGCCCCGCGCTGTTCGAGCGTCTGCTCGTCTGACCTGCCGCTCGTCCGAGACGGCCCGCGGCCCGTGGGTCGCCGACGTTTCCTGCCGCGACGGAGCGGCGGCCGCCGCAGCCGTCGCCGGCCGTGTGCCCGGGAGCCGTTTCTGTGGCCGCCCCGGCAGGCCCGTCCTGCCCGCCGATTCCACCCGTCCAGCCATCAGGAGCCGATTCCATGTGGTCTTTTCCGTTCGTGCGCTCGTCCTCGTCGCGATCGGGATGGTGGCCCGCAATCATCGTGGGCATCGCCGGCCTGGCGGCCTACGCCGGCTTCGCGGCCCTGCGCGTGTCCGGAGGGCAGACGCTGCGGGAGTGGGCGATCGGCCAGATCGGCGGGACGTCGGCACGGCCGGCGGAGAGTGGCCGGCAGGATGCCGTCGGGCACGCGGACAGCGCCCCGTACCGCGACCGCGTCGGCCGGAAATCGGCTGGCCCTGACGACGGAGATCATGATCACGGAACACACGAGCATGCCGCACACGACCACGCGGGGCACGCCCCCGACGACTCGGTCGAGATCTCGCCGCAGGCGCGACGGAGCATCGGCCTCGTCGAGGGAGAGGTGACGCTCTCCACCTTCCGGCGGACCATCACCGTTCCCGGGATGGTCGTGGAACGCCGTGGACGCTCGCGGTTCACGGTGATCACGCCGCTGACCGGATACCTCACCCGCATCCTCGTGGCGGAGGGTGACACGGTGACGCCCGATCAGCCGCTCTTCGAGATCCGCCTCACCCACGAGGAGCTCGTGCAGGCGCAGGCAGAGCTGCTGCGCACCACGGTCGAGATCGACGTGGTGCGGCGGGAGATCTCCCGGCTCGAGGGAATCGGTGCCGAGGGCGTGATCCCGGCCCGGACGATCCTCGAGCGGAAGTACGAGCTGCAGAAGCTGGAGGCCGTGCATCTGGCCCAGCGACAGGCCCTGCTGCTGCACGGCCTCAGCGACCCGCAGGTCGAGGAGATCATTCGCAGCCGCGCCCTGCTCGGGGCGGTCGTCGCGCGGGCCCCCGGCACGGCCGCCCTCGACGGGCCGGACGCCCGGCTGGTCGCCCAGTCGCTCGCGGTGGACCGTGGCCAGCACGTCACCGCGGGGGACACGCTGGCGGTGCTGGTGGACCACGCCGCGCTGCTCATCGAAGGCGAGGCCTTCGAGCAGGACCTGGCCACGATCACGGAGGCGGCGGCCGGCGGCCGGCCGGTCGTGGCGGTCGTCGACGCTCCCGGCGGGCAGGGCCGCCGGCTCGAGGGGCTCCGCATCGCCTACGTCGCCGACCGCGTGGCGGCCGAATCGCGGACCCTGCGGTTCTACGTCGCCCTCCCCAACGAGGCGGTGAACGCCGACCCGGCCCGCGGCGACGGCTTCGTGACCTGGCGGTACAAGCCGGGGCAGCGGATGCAACTGCTGGTGCCCGTCGAGGAATGGCCCGAGCGGATCGTCCTCCCCGCCGAGGCCGTCGCCCAGGACGGCATCGAGAGCTACGTGTTCCGCGTCAACGGCGATCACTTCGACCGCGAGACGGTGCACGTCGAGCACCGGGAGCCGCAGTGGGTGGTGATCGCCAACGACGGCACGCTCTTCCCCGGCGACCGGGTGGCGATGTCCGCCGCCCAGCAGCTCCACCTGGCGATCAAGAACCGCGCCGGGGGCGGCATCGACCCGCACGCCGGCCACAGCCACTGATCCCCCCGCCCCGGGCCGTCCTTCCCATGCTCGACGCCGTCATCCGCAGCGCGCTGCGATTCCGCCTGCTCACCGTCGTGCTGGCGGTGGTGCTCCTGGTCTGGGGCGGGATCACGCTCCGCCGCCTGCCGATCGACGTGTTTCCCGACCTCAACCGGCCGCGGGTGGTCGTGATCACGGAATCGCCGGGACTGGCGCCCGAGGAGGTCGAGACGCTCGTCACCTTTCCGCTGGAGAGCGTGCTCAACGGGGCGACCGGCGTGCAGGCCGTCCGCAGTTCGTCGGGCGTCGGTCTGTCGGTGATCCATGTCGAGTTCGCCTGGGGCACCGACATCTACGTCGACCGCCAGATCGTTGCCGAAAAGATCGCGGTCGCGCTCGACCGCATGCCCAGGGGCGTCCGGCCGCAGCTGGCGCCGATCTCCTCGATCATGGGCCAGGTCATGCACGTGGGGATGTGGAGCGAGACCGGGGCCACGTCTCCCCTCGAGGTGCGGACGCTCGCCGACTGGGTGGTGCGCCAGCGGCTGCTGACGATCCCCGGCGTGGCCCAGGTCGTGACCATGGGAGGAGGCCGCAAGCAGTTCCAGGTGCTCGTCGACCCGGAGCTGCTCCTGAGGTACGGTCTGACGATCCACGACGTCGAGACGGCGGTGCAGGCGAGCAACTCCAACGCCACCGGAGGCTACCTGAACCAGGGCGTGAACGAGTTGCTCGTCCGCGCGCTGGGCCGCATCCACACCGTCGCCGACCTGGAGGCGGTCGTCGTGAAGTCCTCGGGCGACCGCCCCGTGGTGCTCGGCCAGGTGGCCCGCGTCGCCGAGGGACCGCAGGTGAAGCGCGGCGACGCCGCCGTGAACGGCCGGCCGGCCGTGATCCTCGTGATCTCGAAGCAGCCGGGCGCCGACACCCGTCGGCTCACCGACGACGTCACCGCGGCGCTCGGCGGCCTGCAGGCCGCGCTCCCCGCCGACGTCCGCCTGAACCCGGAACTCTATCAGCAGAAGACGTTCATCGACCTCTCGATCCGCAACGTCGTCGAGGCGCTGCGAGACGGAGGCATCCTCGTGGTCGTGGTGCTGTTCCTGTTCCTGCTCAACCTCCGCACGACGTTCATCACGCTGACGGCGATCCCGCTGTCGATCGTGATCACCGGCCTGGTGTTCAAGTGGGCGGGCATGTCGATCAACACGATGACGCTCGGCGGCCTGGCGGTGGCGATCGGCGAGCTCGTCGACGACGCCATCGTGGACGTGGAGAACATCTTCCGCCGGCTCCGGGAAAACGCCCGGGCGGCGGTGCCCCGGCCGGCCCTGCGGGTGGTCTACGAGGCCTCCAGCGAGGTGCGGAACTCGATCGTGTTCAGCACGGTCCTCGTGGTGCTCGTGTTCGTGCCGCTGTTCGCGTTGGAGGGCATGGAGGGCCGGCTGTTCATCCCGCTCGGGGTCGCCTACATCGTGTCGATTCTCGCGTCGTTGCTGGTCTCGCTGACGGTCACGCCGGTGCTCTCCTACTGGCTGCTGCCGACCGCCCGGTTCCTCGGGCACGACGGCGACGGTCCGCTCCTGCGGGTGCTCAAGGCGGTCGCGGGCTGGGCGATCCGGCTCTCCGTCCGCTTTCCGGGGCCGATCCTCGCGGCCGTGGCCCTGGCCGTGGGGGCGAGTGTGGCCGTCGTCGCCGGGCTGGGCCGCGACTTCCTGCCGCCGTTCAACGAGGGCTGCGTGCAGGTGAACGTGCTCCTGCCGCCCGGCACGTCGCTGGAAACCTCCACGGCGATCGCCGCGATGGTGGACGAGCGGATCGGGGCCGTGCGGGGGGTGGCCAACTGCAGCCGGCGGACCGGCCGGGCGGAGCTCGACGAGCACGCCGAGGGCGTCAACGCCTCCGAGATCATCGTCAGCTTCGACCCGCGGGCCGGCCGCAGCCGCGAGGAGGTGCTGGAGGAACTCCGCGAGGAGCTGGCCCGGGTGCCGGGCGTGGTCGTCGCGGTCGAGCAGCCGCTCGCCCACCTCATCAGCCACATGCTGTCCGGCGTGAAGGCGCAGGTGGGCATCAAGCTCTACGGCGACGATCTCGGGGAACTCCGGCGGACGGCGGAGCGGATGCGGGCGGCGATCGCCGACGTGCCGGGCGTGAAGGATCTGATGGTCGAACAGCAGGTCGAGATCCCCCAGCTGCAGGTCCGGCTCCGCCGCGACAAGCTCGTGCAGTACGGGCTCACGGCCGACGCCGTGAACGAGTTCGTGGAGACGGCGCTCAACGGCCGGACGGTCTCGGAAATCGTCGACGGGGAGCGGAAGTTCGACCTCGTGGTGCGGCTCGACGACCCGTATCGCGTCCATATCGACACCCTGCGGCGGCTGTCGATCAACCTGCCGGCGGGCGGCCGCGTGCCGCTGGAGACGGTCGCCGACGTCCGGGAGGGGAGCGGGCCCAACACGATCAACCGCGAGAACGTCCGCCGCCGGATCGTCGTCCAGTGCAACATCGCGGGCCGTGACCTGGGGGGCGTCGTCGCCGACATCCAGCGACGGCTGCTCCCCATCCAGGCGGCGCTGCCCGCCGGATCCTTCCTGGAGTACGGCGGCCAGTTCGAGAGCCAGCAGCAGGCGACGCGGATGATCGGCTGCCTGAGCCTCGTCTCGCTGGCCGGCATGTTCCTCGCGCTGTACACGCTGTTCGGCTCGACGAATCTCGCCCTCCAGGTGCTCGCCGCGCTGCCGATGGCGGCGATCGGTTCGGTGGCGGCGCTGGTGCTGACCGGGCAGTCGCTCACGGTCGCGAGCATGGTGGGCTTCATCTCGCTGTCGGGGATCGCCTCCCGCAACGGCATCCTGTTGATCGCGCACTACCTGCATCTCGTGCGGCACGAGGGGGAGCGGTTCACGCCCGCGATGGTGGAGCGGGCGGGCCGGGAGCGGGTGGCCCCGATGCTGATGACCGCCTTGACGGCCGGCATCGCCCTGGTGCCGCTGGTGCTGGCGGCCGGCGAGCCCGGCAAGGAGATCCTCTACCCCGTGGCCACCGTGATCCTCGGCGGCCTGATCAGCTCGACGTTGCTCGACTTCTTCGTGCACCCCGCGCTGTTCTGGTGTTTCGGCCGCGGGCAGGCGGAGCGGGCGATGCACGAGGCCGATCGCGACGAACTGGCGGACGGCCACTGAACCGTCCGACGACGAGCATGTCCGCGGTGTCGCTGCAGCGACGCTGCCCTGAAGCGTGAACGATCCCCCGGAGCGTGTACCATCCCCTGCCCCCCCTTGGAAACGGAGTGAGCGATGGCTTGTTCGAGACGTCGGCTGCCGGTCGTGTTCGTGTGCGCGGTCTGCATGTCGGGCCCGTGGGTGTCGGCGGCACCGCCGGCGGGCCACGCGCACGCCCATCCGGAGGCGGGCCCGCACCGCGGCACGCTCATCGACCTCGGCCGGGGCGAGTACCACGCGGAGCTGGTGCACGACCACGCCAACGACGCGATCACGGTCCACCTTCTCGATGCCACGGCCACCAAGCCGGTGGCGATCGCGGCGAAGCGGCTCACGCTCAACGTGCGGTCCGGTGGAAAGCCCTGGCAGTTCTCGCTGGCCGCCGCGGCCCAGCCCGGGGACGCCCCCGGCGTCGCGTCGGCGTTCGTCGGCAAGGGCGGGGAACTTCTCCGCGTGCTCGACGCCCCCGACGCCTCCGGCCGCCTGAACGTGGAGATCGGCGGGAAGGTCTACGGCGGTCGGGTCTCCGGCCACGCCCACGGTCACGAACACTGAGCCGCTGCCGGCGCCCGCGGTGACGGTCGTCCGCCGCCGTGGGAAGAGCGACGCGGCGGGCTGCGTCGTTGGCGCAGGCTGGGCGGCGGTGTTCCGGTGGTTCGTCTCGGGCAGGCTGAAGCGACCCTGCCGCGTGGGACGATGGTAGGGGCGGGTGTCCACGCCGGCGGCTGCGTGGCCGCGGCACGCCGCTCGGTCCCATGCCGCACGAGACGCCCTGTCGCGTCGATCGCGTCCAGCGTGACCGGCGTGTGGTTGACCGGAGTCGGGAGGAGTGCCCCGTGGCCGCACGCGACCCATCGCCGAGCCGTCGTCGGACGGTCCGCCGGCGGTGGTTCGTCTGGTGTGCGTGTCTGACGGCCCTGATCGCCCCGCCCGCGCCGGCGGACGCCCAGCAGGATTCAACCGCGCCGCCGCGGACGGGCATCCTCGAGTTCCCCAACCTCGGGCCGGTCCCGGGGGCGGTCGAGCCCTCGATGGGCCCCGGACCGGGGGCGTTCACGCCCGGCATGGATGGCGGCCCCGGCATCGGCGTGGTCGGCAGCCGCCGGCGGACCGGCCGGCTGCCTCGGATGGGAGCGCGTCCGGGGCTGGGGACGGTGGCGGCCGGCCGGAGCATGGCCCTGCCGGAGACGCTCCCCGCGCCGACGCCGACATCCCCGGGCGTCGGACCGGCGACGTCGATCGACGCCGCCATCCTCGATGACGAGGGCCCCGCCACCGGCCTCACGCTCGACGCGGCGATCGATCGCGTGATGCGGGAGAACCTCGACATCCGCGCCTTGAGGCACGAACTGCCACAGGCCGACGCCGACGTGCTCACCGCCGGGCTGCGGACCAACCCGCTGATCTACATGGACACCCAGTTCATCCCCTATGGCTCGTTCACCGACGCCCGGCCGGGCGGGCCGACGCAGTACGACCTCAACATCACCTATCCGATCGACGTGTCGCGGAAGCGGCAGGCCCGCACGCTCGTGGCCCGCATGGCCCGCTCCACGGTCGAGGCGCAGTTCCAGGACGTCGTCCGCCGGCAGATCGACAACGTCTACCGCGGTTTCGTCACGCTGCAGGCCACCCGGCTCGATCTGCTCATGACACGGGCCGAGCTTCGCAGGCAGCAGGAACTTCTCGCGCGGCTGGAGCGGACGCTCGCGCCGGGCGATGCGGATGCCGCCGATACGCTCGACCACCTCGTCTTCGTGCTGGAGCGGGCCCGCACGCGGCTCGGCGAGGCGGAGGAGGCGTACGCCGACGCCCAGGAGGGGCTCGCCGTGCTGCTCGGAGTGCCGGTGGAGGAGACGGCCGGACTCGAGCCGCGCGGGCGGCTCCACGACCACTTCCCGGCGCCACCGGGGCTCGACGAACTGACCGCGATCGCGCTCCGCTGCCGCCCCGACCTCCAGGCGGCACGGCTGGGCGTGAACCGGGCCGGCGCCGAGGTGGCCCTGCAGCGGGCCAACCGCTTCGACGACGTCTACCTCTTCTACGACCCGATCACCTACCAGGACAATCGGCCCGCCCACGCGCTGAGTTCGCGGTCGTGGGCCATCGGGCTGACGTTCTCGCTGCCGATCTTCAATCGCAACCAGGGCAACATCGCCCGGGCCCAGAGCAACGTGGCCCAGACGAAGCTCGAGCTCTCGTCCCTCGAACGCCGGATCGCGTCGGAGGTGCGGCTGGCGGAGCGGGAATACCAGCGTGCCGACGAGGCCCTCGAGCAGCTCGAGACGGCCGTGCTGCCGCGGTCGGCCGCGCTCGTCAAACGGAAGACGGAGCAGTTGGCGGCGGGGTCGCTCTCGCCCGACGACTACCAGGGACATCTCGAAGCCGCCGCCGAGGTCACCCAGTCGCACCGTGATGCGATCGTCCGCCTGCGGCGGGCGATGCTCGATCTCAACACGGCGGTCGGCCTGCGGATCCTGCCCTGAGCGGCCGTGACCGGCCGTGGGTCGCGGGGGCCGATCTGGTATCATCCCGGCCGGGGAGACAGGCACGATGACCCGCGGCACCTTCGGCATCGTCGGATCGGGCGTCGCGGCCGTCGGCGGACTGCTCGTCGCGGCCGTGCTCGCGCAGGGGCCGCCGCTGCGGATGCACCGCTCCACGGCGGCCCGGCCCGTCACGCTCGTGCCGGCCGACCGCAGTCCCCCGGCCGCCAACCGCGTCTCGATCACCGTCGCGGACGGCGTGCGGACGATCACGGCCAACGACATCCCCGACCATGCCGTGGGGGCTTTTCCCAACCGCGGAAATCCCCATGCGATCGCCGAGCAGCGCTGGGTGGCGCGGCTGCCGCTGCGGCCGACCGCCAACGAGCGGCCCCTGTTCCTGCACGACCCGGACCGCCGCGGGCCGCCGCTGCCCTTCGGCATCGGCGTCAACGGCGTGCTGTTCGACCCCGGCACCGCCGAATGGTGGCTGGGCGACCGCGGTTCCGGCTGGAACTACGACGCCCTCGGGGGCGCGGTGCCGCTGGGCCTCGACGCCAACCATGCCCACGTGCAGCCCGGGGGGATGTATCACTATCACGGCCTGCCGACCGGGCTGCTCGAGCGGCTGGGCCTCGGTTCGACCGCCGACCGGCCCGAGACGCATGCGCCGCTGGTGGGCTGGGCGGCCGACGGGTTCCCGATCTACTGCCTGTTCGGGTTCGAGCGGGCCGACGATCCGCGGTCGGGCATCCGCAGGCTGCGGAGCAGCTACCGCCTCAAGGCGGGCGAGCGGCCGGGCGACGGCCGAGGGCCGGGCGGCCGCCACGACGGCGCGTTCGTGCAGGACTACGAGTTCGACGCCGGCAGCGGAGACCTCGACGAGTGCAACGGCCGGACGTGCGTGACGCCCGAGTTTCCCGAGGGCACGTACGCCTACTTCCTCACCGACGGCTGGCCGGTCATCCCCCGGGCCTTCCGCGGCACGCCCGTGAACCTCCGTGGCTCCGGCGGCGATCGACCGCCCCCGCACCGGCGGCCGCCGCCACGCGGGCCGGCTCCGGCGGAGGGCAGGCCGTGACGGCCGCCGGCGCGGGAACGGTCACCAGCCCTGCGTCGCCAAGGCGACGTCGGCGGCGGTGACGGCCCCGGTATCGGCAGTGGGGAGATCGCGGGCGAGCGCGTCGGCGGCGGGCGTCGCCCCGGGCGTCGGCAGCCGCGCGATGTCCCCCGCAAGCGCGGTGACGAACGGCTCCCCGTCTGCCTGCCGCTGGGCCACCGTGGCCCCGTCCACCCCGACGCGGCGAGCTTCCCAGCGGCCGACGACGTGGCCGGCGACGACGGTGCCGGCGTAGATCGGCAGGAACGCGCCGGCGGCGACGTCGCCCACGACGCCCCCCAGGCTCGCGGCGTACGCGGGATAGAGAATCCGGTACTCCTCGCGTTCGAGATCGGCGGCGTCGTGCCGCTCCGCGTAGGCGATGGCGTCGCCGGTGGCGATCGCCTGCGGCCACAGGTCGACGACCGGGAGGAGCGTCGCGAGCGAGTAGGTCCCGGGGTAGGTCCGCCGCGTGAAGTCCTTCGCGTGGCCCGCCTGCTTGATGGCCAGCGCGGGAACGTCGCTGTAGAGGTGCACGGTGGCGGTGTACGGGTTGTAGCGGTCGCGTCCGAAGATCCGCCCCGGCAGGATGGCCTCGCGGGCGATCGACAGCGTCCCGAGCGTGTAGCGGTAGGGCCAGGCCACGGCGGTGTTTTCCCGCAGGCGTTTCCAGTCGGAAAGCGGGGCGTACTGGTTGATCCGCACCTTCACGTGGTCGAGTTCGTGTTCGGCGAGATACTCCTCGACCGACCGTTCGGTGTCGGCCGAGACGTGGTGGTTCGCGACCCGGCTGTCCCAGAGCACGATCTTGCGGGGGATGCCCACCACCCAGCCGATGCCGTCGAGGATGGGCCGGTCCTGGCCGCGTTCGACCGGTTGTGGTCGCGTGACCGACTCGAGCCGCGGCGACACGTTGCGGTGTGTCAGCGGAATCTCACGGGGCTCGAGACATCCGGCCCCGGCCGGATCGGCCGCGGCGATCGCGAGCAGCAGGGCGGCGAGGCGGAGGGCGGCGAGGCGGACGGATCGCCGCGATGGCATGGCTCGTGTCGGCACGGTCCCCCCTGGACGCCGGTTCCGCCGGCTTGCTCCCCAGGGTATCGGCGCCGCGTCGGCGGCGACTTGAGCGGGCCGGCGGGGCCGCCGTCGGCCCGCCGCGCGGCCGCGCAACCGTCAGCGGTCGGGCGTGGTCGCCACGATGTCGCGGAACACCGTGGAGCACGGGCGGCCCGGGGCCCACGAGCGGTCGCCGCCGCCGTGAAACGTTTCGAACAGGAGCCCGTCGACGAGGATGTCGGGCCGCGATCGCCACTCCACGTCGGACCGCGTCACCACGTGGCGCTCGTCCGCACCGGGGAGCCCGACCCACAGGTCGAGCGTGCCGTCGCGCTGCCCCGGCTTGTTGAGCGTCACGCGGATCCGCAGCCGCACGGGAACGTCGGTGGGGAAGCGGACGTCGTCGGGAAACGGGAAGCTCTCGCCGTACCTGCCCGGCTGGTGCATGTGGTAGACGTAGGCCTCGCCGCGGCCGTCGGCCCGCCACATCGGCCGCACGGAAAAGCCATTCGTCCCGTTCGCAGGGCGTCCGCCGGTGACGCTCTCCGGGCCGCCGCAGAGCCCCGGCAGCTTGCCCCCCTTCACCCAGTCGAAGCCGGCGCTGAACCTCACCGTGTAGCCGAGTTCGACGGATTCCGCGCCGGCCAGCGGAGAACGCCAGCCGACGCCGCCCTGCTCCGGCCCGATCCCGCCGACCGCGTGGTCGACGCGATAGGCGGCCGTGGCTCCATCACGCACGATCGACAGCCGGCCCTCCGAGACACCGTCCTCGTAGCGGCAGCCGGGCCAGTCGGCCCGCCACTGGTCCACGGTGCAGGGGCCGGCCGGCCCCCCGGGCACGACCCGGAGCACCTCCGCGGCGCCCGCGTCGCCGGCGATGCCCCAGGCGATGGCCGCGAGCCAGCGGACGGTGATCGCCCCGGTGAAGAGCCGCCCACTGCTGATCGGGTGCACGTCGCGAGGCATCGGTCGGTGTTGCTCGGGCGGGTGGGCTGCACGTCGGGCCGAGGGGGCGGAAGGGACGGCGTCGTTCACTCGGCGTCGCCGTCGCGTTCGTTCGCGAGGAACGGGAGCAGCCGCTGTGCGTCCGCCGGGCGTGGTGGACGGTCCGCGCCGCCCCTCGCCGCCTCACGGGCCAGCGACCGGCGCAGCGGGTCCTGTTGCATCGCCCCGCGCCGGTCGCGGCGGCTGCCGTGTCGCTCCGCGACACCGCGGGCCTCCGCCCGCGCCGCCGGCCCGCCCCGGGCTGCGGCGAGACGCCGCTTCGCCTCGCGGACGGCCGCCGCGTGGTCGACGACCGGTGCGGGGTAGTCGCGGCCGATGAGGCAGCCGGTCGACCGTTGCACCGCGGCGGGCATCGTCCAGGGCATGTGCACGTGGGCGCTCGGCACGCCGGCGAGTTCCGGCACCCAGCGGCGGATGAACACGCCTCCCGGGTCCTGCTCCATCGCCTGCTTCGTGGGGTTGTAGATCCGCAGCGTGTTGATGCCCGTGGTGCCGCTCTGCATCTGCAGCTGCGACCAGTGGATGCCGGGTTCGAAGTCGAGGAAGTGCCGGGCGAGGTGGAGCCCCGTGGGCCGCCAGTGCAGCCAGAGCGAGTAGCTGGCGAACGAGACGACGAGCGCCCGCATGCGGAACGTGAGCCAGCCGGTGGCGAGGAGGCTCCGCATGCAGGCGTCCACGAGCGGATACCCCGTGCGGCCCTCCTGCCATGCCGTCAGCAACGCCGGCACGACGGCATCCTCCCGCAGGCCGTCCGCCGCCCGCAGCATGTTGCGGAACTCGATCGCCGGCTCGTCCTCGAGCTTCTGCATGAAGTGGCAGTGCCAGTGCAGTCGTGACTGCACCGCCCGCAGGCCGCGGTGCCAGGCCCGCAGGTCGGCCCGCCGGTCGGCATGCGTCGTGGTCGCCGCGGCGGCCACGACGTCCCGCCGCCGCGCCTCGGTGGCCTGCCACACCCGGCGGATCGAGACGGCCCCGAACGCGAGGTACGGGCTCAGCCGCGAGCAGGAGGTCGGCGCCGAGAGCGGGCTGGAGATGCCCCCGGCGTAGTGGCGGCCGCGCCGGGCCAGGAAGTCGTCGAGCACGGACGCGGCGGCCCGTTCTCCTCCCCGCTGCCGGTCCTTCGTATCGCCGGCCTGACCGAGGTCGCGACAGGCGAGCAGACCCGCGGATTCCAGCCGCATGATCGCGGCCCGGCCGCCCCGCCCGGTGCTGCGGGCGGCGGGGCCGCAGGCGGCCTCCATGCGTGCCTCCCATGTCCGATTCCAGCCGTTCCGCGACGGCAGCCGGCGCACGACGCCGGTCTGCGGCACCTCGAGAAACTCGACGCCCGCCGCACGTGCCCAGTGCCGCACCCGGCGATCGCGGGCGTACGTGACCCCCGTGCCGGTCTCCTCGTGGGCGACCAGGAGACGAAAGCCGGCCTCCCGCCGCAGCCGCTCGAGCATCGCCACCGCCTCGCCGCGACGGGTGACGAGCCGGATGCCCCGACGCCTCAGGGCGTCCTCGAGATCGACGAGGCATTCCCTCTGGAACGCCGTGTGGCTCGGCTCCCACTCCGGCTGGGCCAGCACCTCCGGCTCGTAGAGAAAGACCGCGAACACCGCGCCGCCCCCGGCCCGCCGGCAGGCGGCCTCGAGCGCGGGATGATCGGTCGCGCGGAGGTCGCGCTTGAGCCAGACGCAGACCGGGGGAGCGGGGTGACTCATCACGATACCTGCCAGGAACCGGCTGCGTTCGCGCGGCCCCCCATCGTAGGCCGGCCGCCATGCCGGCAGGAGTGCGAAGGGGAGAACGCCGGGGAGCGAGTGCAGCATCGCCCGTGTGGCCGGGCCGCGGGCCACCGTGCGGGTCCGCACCGCCGCCTCGCGCCCGCCGGAAACCATGCGGGTGGAGCGGGCGTGACCGCGGAACTAGACTTTCCGGCGCCGCCGAGAGCGGCGTTCGTTGTGCCCCGTCCCCGATGCCCGTCCGTGGGTGGCCCACCATGTTCCGAGACGACGCTCCGCCCTCCGCGACGCCGCCCGAGGAGCCGGCGGCCCCCCTGCCCTCCTCGGCCACGCGACGGCTGCGGTTGGCGTGGATGATCGGCTCCATCCTCGCCGTGATCGCCCTGATCGTGGCCCTGCTGCGGCCCGCCGGGCCCGGGCATGCCGTGGCCGCGGCGACCGCCCCGAGCCCGCCGGGGGCGTCGTCGCACCCGGAGGTCGTCTCGGCGGGCCTGCTGCGGATTCCCCCCGATTCGCCGCTGTTGAAACGGCTGGAAATCGTCACGCTCGCCCCGGAGACCACCCGGCAGCCGACGGCGGTGGTCAGTGGCGTCGTCGTGGCCCGGGTCAAGGCCGGCACGCAGCCGATCGAGGACCGCTGGCAGTTCAGCTCCAGCACCCTGTCGGGCCTGTACGCCGATCTGCAGCGGAGCCGCAACGAGGTGAACTTCGCCACGCAGCAACTGGCCAAAACCCGGGATCTCGTCGCGGCCGAGACCGACTTCCTGACCGCGACGGTGGAGCGGCTGTCGGGGCTGGCGGAGACGGCCAACATCCCGCAGAAGGAGTTCCTGGCGGCCAAGTCGGCGTTGCTCAAGGCGCAGCTGCAGGGGGAGAAGGACGTGTACACCGCCGAGAGCGACGTGCGCGCCGCCCGCAGAAACCAGACCGCCATCGAACGCAGCATCGCCCAGGCCGGCGTGGAGCCCGACATGCTCGGCCATGCCGAGGAGCACATGGCCGTGGTCTCCGCCGACCTGCCGGAACTGAAGATCGGCATGGTGCGGCAGGGGCTCGAATGCGCGATGCGGTTCTACGGCCTGCCCGACCGCACCTTCGTCGGTCACGTCGAGCAGATCGGCTCGACGGTGACGCCCGACCGCCGCACCCTCCGCGTCTTCCTGCACATCGCGGACACGGCCGGCGATCTCAAGCCCGGCATGTTCGGCGAGGTGTCGATCGGCACCGACGAGCGACGGGCGATTCGCCTGCTGGAGACCTCCGTCCTGCACATCGACCTGCAGGACTTCGTCCTGGTCGCGGCCGGCGGCGACACGTGGCGGGCCACGCCGGTGCGGATCGGCGAGGGCCGGGACGGCACCTGTACCGTGCTGGAGGGGCTGGCGGCGGGAGACCGGGTGATCGGCGGCGGGTCGATCCTGCTCAAGGGTCTGTTGGCCCAGTCGTTCCTGAAGTCGGCCGCGCGGGAGCCCGACGGGCGGCCGACGGCCGCCCCCGTGGCCGGGGACGCCGCGCCATGATCGGGGACTGGATCCGGCTGGCGGTGCGGCACGCCGTGCCGGTGCTGGTGCTGGTGCTGGCGGTCTGCGCGGCCGGCGCATGGTCGTTCACGACCATGCCCATCGACGCCTACCCCGACATCTCGGCGCAGCAGGTGCTCGTCATCACGTCGTTCCCGGGCCGCGCGCCGGAGGAGATCGAGCGCCAAGTGACCGTGCCGATCGAACTGGCGATGGGCAGCGTGCCGGCCCTCGACGTGATCCGGTCGCGGACGATCTTCGGCCTGTCCGTGGTGTCGCTCGTCTTCGAGGAGGGCGTGGACAAGTACTTCGCCCGCCAGCGGGTGCAGGAACGACTGGCCGCCATTCCGCTGCCCGCGGGCGTCGTGCCGGAACTGGGGCCGATGGCCACGGCCTACGGCGAGATCTACCGCTACGTGCTCGCGAGCGACCGCGACCACGACGTGCTCGAACTGCGGACGGTCAACGACTGGACCGTGATCCCCCGCCTGCAACGCACCCCCGGCGTGGCCGAGGTGGTGAGCTTCGGCGGGCTGGAGAAGCAGTTCTCGCTGACCCTCGATCCGCGCCGGCTGGAGCGGTTCGGCCTCTCCGTGGCCGACGTGGTCGAGGCGATCGGCTCCAACAATGCCAGCGCCGGCGGCAGCGTGATGAAGCGGGGGGACATGGCGTTCGTGATCCGGGGCCGCGGGCTGTTCGAGACCGAGCGCGACATCGAGGACGCGGTCGTCAACACGATCGAGGGGGCGCCGGTGTACCTGCGCGACGTCGCCACGGTCGAGGTGGTCGGCCGGCCGCCGGCCGGGATCCTCGGCAAGGACGACCAACCCCAGGCGGTCGAGGGGATCGTGCTCATGCGGCGCGGGGAGAATCCGTCGCACACGCTCGCCCGCGTGAAGCGGGAGGTGGAGGCGCTCAGCCGGGAGCTGCCGGCGGGCATCTCCGTGGAGCCGTTCTACGACCGCGAGTTCCTCGTCGACAGCACCCTGCACACGGTCACGCACAGCGTCGTCACGGGCATCGGTCTCGTGCTGCTGGTGCTGCTCGCCTTCCTCGGCAGCCCGACGCTGGCCCTGCTCGTCGTCCTCACCATCCCCTTCTCGCTGCTGTTCGCACTGGTGCTGATGAAGGCCACGGGCATCCCCGTCGGCCTGTTGTCGATCGGGGCCATCGACTTCGGCATCCTCGTCGACGGCGCCGTGATCATGGTGGACACGATCGCGCACCACCTCACCCGCGCGCGGGGGCGGCAGCCGCCGGCGACGACGATCGCGGCCGCGGCCTGCGAGGTGGAGCGGCCGGTGTTCTTCTCGACGCTCATGATCGTCTGCGCCTACCTGCCGCTGGTGACGTTGACGAGCATCGAGGGCCTGCTGTTTCGGCCGATGGCGCTGACGGTGATCTACGCGCTCGTCGGCGCCGTGCTGTTCGCGCTGTTCGTGATCCCGGGCCTGGCCAGGCTGCTCCTGCCCCGCGGCTACGTGGACTGGGAAAATCCGCTGCTCACGGCGGTCCGTCCCGCCTACGCCGCCGTGCTGCGCGGCCTGCTGGCCGCCCGCTGGCTGGTCGCGGCCCTGGCGGTCGCGGTGGTGGCCTGGGTGTCGCTCGTGATCGTCCCGCGGCTGGGGTTCGACTTCCTCCCCTACCTCGACGAGGGCGTGATCTGGGTGCGGGCCAACTTCCCGGAAGGCACGGCGCTGGAAAGCACGGCCGGCTATGCCAACCAGATGCGGCGGCTGATCAGGGAGTTTCCCGACGTCACGTTCGTCGTGTCTCAGGCCGGCCGCAACGACAGCGGCACCGATCCGTTCGTCCCCAGCCGGGTCGAGATGATGGTCGGGCTCAAGCCGATGGACGAGTGGGTGGCGCCGAGCAAGCAGGCCCTGGTGGCGGATATCGGCGTGCGGCTGCGGGACGCGTTTCCCACGACGCGGTTCAACTTCACGCAGCCGATCATCGACAGCGTGACGGAGGACACCAACGGCACCTCGGCGAACCTGGCGGTGGAGTTCTCGGGGAACGACCTCGACCAGCTGCTGCCCCTCGCCCGTCGCACCGTCGACCTGCTCCGCGGCATCCGGGGCGCCGTGGACGTGAACATCGAGCAGGAGGGGCCGCAGCCGCAGTTCACGATCCAGCCGGACCGCGTGCGGTGCGCGCGGTACGACGTCCACATCGACGACGTCAACGAGCTCATCAACACCGCGCTCGGCGGCGAGGCGATCGGCACGCTCTACGACCGGGACCGACGGTTCGCCATCGTCGCCCGGTTCGACCGCACGCTGCTGTCGTCGCCGGAGGCGGTGGGCAATCTGCCCGTGTTCAGCCGCGGCGGCACGCCGGTGCCGCTGTCGCAGGTGGCCGATTTCACGATCGCCGACGGCCAGACGATGATCGCCCGCGACTCGGGGCGACGGCGGATCACCGTCCGCAGCGACATCGTCGGCCGGGACCAGGGCGGGTTCGTCGCCGAGGCGCAGGCCGCGTTCGCCGGAGCCGTGCCGGTTCCCGACGGGGTGACGGTCCGCTGGATCGGCATGTTCGAGAACCTCCAGCGGGCCAGCCGCCATTTCGCCTCCATCATGCCGCTGACCGTGCTCGTGATCTACGGACTGCTCTACCTGACCTTCGGGCGGCATCGCGAGGCGTTGCTCGTGCTCCTCTCGGTGCCGCTGGCCTTCGTGGGCGGGGCGTTGGCCCTGTACGTCCGCGGCATGACGCTCAACGTGTCCAGTGGCGTCGGGTTCGCGGCCCTGTTCGGCGTGTCGATCATGAACGGCGTGCTGCTCGTGGAGTGGATCGTCGCGCTGCGGGACCGGGGGCTGGGCCGCGACGAGGCGATCCTGCGGGGGGCGCTCGAGCGGATGCGGCCGATCCTCATGGCGTCGCTGGTGGCGATCCTCGGCCTGCTGCCGGCGTCGGTGGCCCGCGGTCTCGGATCGGACGTGCAGCGACCGCTGGCGACGGTGATCGTCTGGGGGCTGGTGAGCTCGCTGGTGCTGACGCTGTTCGTGGTGCCGGTGCTGTGCCGCCTGGTGCTGCCGGCCCGCGGGACGCCCCGGGGCGAATAATGCCCGTGGGCCCGGCCGCCGGCGGGCCTCGGCTCCGCGCCCCCGAGGTGACCAGTGTCCGTGTCGGACCCGCCCGCCACCCCCTGGCACGCGCTCGACGCCGCCGCGGTCGTCGCCAGGCTCACGTCGGACGCCCGCGGCGGGCTGGCCACGGCGGAGGCCGCCCGCCGGCGGGCGGCGAGCGGGCCGAACGTCATCGACGATCCTGTGAGTGAGCCCTGGTGGCGGCGGCTGGTGGCCCAGTTTCAGGAACTGGTGATCGCGCTCTTATTCGGCGCGGCGGTCGTGGCCTGGCTCCTGGGCGAGTGGGCCGATGCCGCGGCCATCCTCGCCATCGTGGTCGTGAACGGGATGATCGGGTTCCTGCAGGAGCGGCGGGCCCGGCAGGCGCTAGCGGCGCTCGGCCGTCTGGCCGCGCCGCGGGCCCGCGTGGTCCGCGACGGCACCGAGGCGGAGATCGCCGCCCGGGACGTCGTTCCCGGCGACGTGCTCGTGTTCGAGGCGGGCGATCATGTGGCGGCGGATGCGCGGCTGCTCGAAGCGCACGGACTGTCCACCCTCGAATCGGCCCTCACCGGCGAGTCGCTGCCGGTAGGCAAGGACCCGCGGGCGACACTTGCGGCGTCGGCGTCGCTCGGTGACCGCGCGACGCTCGTGCACGCGGGCACGGTCGTGGCGAGGGGCCGGGGAACGGCGGTCGTCGTGGCCATCGGTATGCGGACCGAACTGGGCCGAATCGCCGGCCTCCTGGAGGCGTCGCCACCGGTCGCCACGCCGCTGGAGCGGCGGCTCGCCGAACTGGGAAGGATGCTCATCGCCGTCTGTCTCGCCGTCGTGAGCGGCATCGCGGCGATCGAGCTGGTTCGCGGGGGCGGCCCGTGGGAGGTGCTGCTGCGGTCGGTGAGCCTCGCCGTGGCAGCGGTGCCGGAGGGCCTTCCGGCGGTGGTGACGCTCGTGCTCGCCGCCGGGCTCGAGCGGATGGCGGCCCGCAACGCGCTCGTGCGCCGGCTGCCAAGCGTGGAGACGCTCGGCAGCGTGACCGTGATCGGCGCCGACAAGACGGGCACCCTCACCCGGAACGAGATGACCGTGCGGGCCGTCGTCGCGGGCCGACGGCGCTATCGCGTGACGGGGGCCGGATACGAGCCGCGCGGGACGTTCTCGGCCCTGGAGGGGGCGGCCGCCGGCGTCCGCATCGACCCACGGCACGACGCCGCCCTCGTGCGACTCCTGACGATCGGTGCCCGCTGCAACCACGCGGCGGTGCGGCCGGTCGGCGATGGCAGCCGCTGGGAAGTGGTCGGCGATCCGACCGAGGGGGCGCTGCTCGTCGCGGCCCTCAAGGCGGGCATCACCGTCGATGATGCGCCGCCGTCGTACGAGCTGCCGTGCGATTCCGGCCGAGCGCTGATGTCGATCGTCGCGCGTGGGCGCGACGGCCGCGGCACCGTGTTCACGAAGGGGGCACCGGAGGCGGTGCTCGAGCGGTGCACCCACGAGTACGGCCCCGCCGGCCCCGAGCCGCTGACGCCGGACAGGCGGGCCGAGATTCTCGACGTGCACGCCGGGCTGGCCGGCCGCGCCCTGCGGGTGCTCGGCATGGCCTCGCGGCCGGACGCGGCCCTGCCGGATCCGGGCATGGCCGCGGCACGGGTCGAGAGCGGGCTCGTGTTCGCGGGGCTCGTCGGTATGGTCGATCCGCCGCGCGACGGGGCGCGGGCCGCCGTCGCCACCTGTGTTGCCGCGGGCATCCGACCCCTGTTGATCACCGGCGACCATCCCGGCACGGCCTTGGCCATCGCCCGCGAACTGGGAATCGTCGGGCCCGACGGTCGCGTGCTGACGGGGGCTGAACTCGACCGGCTGTCGTCCGACCGGTTGGCCGTCGAGGTCGGCTCGGTCGCCGTCTACGCCCGGGTGACCGCGGAACACAAGTTGCGGATCGTGCGGGCCTGGCAGCAGCGTGGCGAGGTGGTGGCGATGACTGGTGACGGGGTCAACGACGCGCCGGCCGTCCAGGCGGCCGACATCGGCATCGCGATGGGACGCACCGGCACCGACGTCACGCGCGGGGCGGCCGACCTCGTGCTCACCGATGACAACTTCGCGTCGATCGTGAACGCGATCGAGGAGGGCCGCGGCATCTACGACAACATCCGCAACGTGCTCCACTACCTGCTGGCCTGCAACGCCGGAGAGGTGCTCGTGATGCTGGTGGCGACGCTGTTCGGCTGGCCGGCCCCGTTGGCGGCGATCCAGATCCTCTGGCTGAATCTCATCACCGACGGGCTGCCCGCGCTGGCGCTGGGCCTCGAGCCCCCGGAGGGCGACCTCATGCGGCGGCCGCCACGGCCGCCCCGCGAGCCGGTGCTCACGCGGCGGGAGGGTGTGACGATCGCGCTGCACGGCGCCGTCGTGGCGGGGGCGATCCTGGCCGCCTTCCTGGTCGCCTTCCGGGGCGACCAGGGCCGGCTGTCCCATGCCCGCACCATCACCTTCTGCGTGGCGGCCTTCTCGCAGTTGCTGTTCGCATTCGCCTGCCGCAGCCGGCGTCGCACCGCCTGGGAGTGCGGTCTGGCCACCAACCCGACGCTGCTGGCGGCGGTGACGGTCGCCGGGTTGCTGCAGGTGAGCGTCGTGACGCTGCCGTTCGCCCGGCCCGTGTTCGAGGTGGGCGGCGAAATCGGCATCGAATGGGCCTTCGCGGCGGTCGTGTCCTGCCTGCCACTGGCCGTCGTGGAGGCGTGCAAGCTCCTGACGGCCGATCCTGCGCCGGACGCGCGGCCGGGCGGCGGGCACCGGCCCGCCGATCAGGCGTAGCGGTAGATCGCCGCCACGCCGCTCTCCGTGGGCATCGCGATCCGCGCGAGTGTCACGACCGTCGCTCCCGTGGCCAGGACGATCTCGGCGACCGCGGCGACGACGTCCTCGCCGGCCGCCGGCGGCCCCTGGGCCGCGGGACCGCGGCCGCCGAAGCCCGCGAACTCGACCGCGCCCGTGCCGCGGTCGAACCGGCCGATCTCCCGGCGGTCGGCCTCGACGAGCAGCGTGGCCACCCGGCCCGCCACCGCGGCCCGTGCCACCTCGGCGAGGTCACCGGAGCCGAGACCGTGGCCTCGCGCCTCCGCGAAGGCCGCGACCTCCCGATCGATCCGCACGCGGCGGGCCTGGCTGAACACGGGCACGACGAGGTCGCCGAGTTCGTCGGCAGAGAGCAGGTGCGGGTCGATGTCGACGTGTTCGTCGAGCACGAGAGGATTGCGGGACAGCCCGCGGAACGCGGCGGCGAGGCGGCCCGGTGCCACGAGCACCACCGGCAGTTCGGCCGGTCGCGAGACCTGCTCGTGGACGACCGCATCGACGTGTCGCAGGAAGATGTCGGTGTCGCGTTCGACGTCGTCGCGACGGGCCCCGTACCCTCCGTGCACGAAGCCCGCACTGCCCAGGCCATGCTTGACCCGGTGCGGCTCGAACGACTCCGGGCTGATCACGTCGGGCCGGGTCAGGGCCTCGACCGGCTCGCCGCCCGGCACCGGCACCAGCGGCACCGGGTCGAGGCGGTCGCTGCCGTCTCCGCTCGGGTCGTGCCAGATGCATCCGGTCCAGACCCGCGCGGAGCGGCTCGTCAGGGCGAGCACGTGGAACCGCTCCAGCGCCGTCGCCGCCCGGACCAGTGGCATGGTGTGGAAGCGGTCCGCCACCCCGGCCGAGGGTGCGACCGGGGTCTGGAGGAGGAACACCCTGGCTCCGCCGTCGGCCGCGAGCACGGCCAGTCCGTGGCGGGTGTGCCGCCAGAACGTGGCGTCGGCGGCGAGAGCGCGAAACGGCCGCAGCAGCCGTTCGACGTGGTCGCCGGAACGGGCTGCCGCCAGCGGCCGTTCCAGCGACTCGACCAGCGTCCTGAACGTGGGCTGGTCGACCGCGTTTCCGGGCACGTTCCGGTGCGTGGGCTGATAGAGCGACAGGCAGGGAGGGGTCCGGGGGGAGAGGAGCTCGCGCACCGCCTCCATCGTGAGCGGCTCGATCGTGATGCCACTGTTCACCTGCACCTCCCGCCTGCCGCCGGCAGGCCGTGTCGGGGCGTCCGTGCCGCTGCCGAACGTCCGCGGGGCGGCCCGCGCCGACCCGCGGACGTCATGTCCCGTGTCGTCAGAAGCAGTCGTTCTCGACCTCGGTGCGGATCAGCTGCCGCAGCCGGCAGATGGCCTGCTGCTCGGAGGCCTTGCAGTCCTGCCAGAACGCCCGCAGTTCCTCCCGCCACTCGGCGTTGGCGATGTATTGGTCGTACCGCCAGAGGGCGTCGAGCCGCCGGCTCAACTCGTGCACGAGGTCGTGGTCGTGGTCCCGGCAGCCCGAGGTCTCGCCGATGTGGATGAATTCCTGTTCAGCAGCAAGCGTCATGTGCGTCGTCTCCTCCAAAAAAGTGGTTTCAGACAGGTTCGGAAAAAAGCTTTCCCGTGAACGAGATCCCAGCGATGGTCGCCCTGCCGCCTGCGGACGTCACGACACGGTACGGGGCCGGGCCGCGGCCGGCGCCGCCGCACCGCGCCGCGGCGTGATCCGCCGGCATCCGCGGCGGACACTTTCGGCCGCCGCCAGCCGGTGCCGTGCGCGGGGCGTGACTTGCCTTTGCGGTCGTGGCGGCGAATGGTTGCCGGCCTCGGGCGTCCGCCACGGACGCCCGCCTGCGGTCCGCGGCGTGCGGCCCGCTTCGTTCCCTGCTCGAGGAGAGTGCATCCATGTCCCTGATTCCCTTCCGCGGCCGGCGTCAGGCCGGCACCGAGCTGGCCGGCTTCTCGTCGCTGGCCGACTTTCGCACCGAGATGAACCGGCTGTTCGACGGCCTCATCAGCCGCCCGCTCGCGAT
>Ga0214917_10000636_pt1 | contig 45641 bp, 44 predicted proteins | sample LL_1208_BB_MetaG_FD_177983 | JGI IMG/M metagenome (GOLD analysis project Ga0214917, IMG submission 177983) | Freshwater microbial communities from Lake Lanier, Atlanta, Georgia, United States - LL_1208_BB | ecosystem: Environmental > Aquatic > Freshwater > Lake | place: USA: Georgia | collected... | reverse complement strand
TCTTCTTCTGTGTATGGCCGCAATATGCAGCTCCCTAAAGATGAGTCAATGTGGCTCGGCCCAATGACTCCGTATGCTGCAAGCAAGCTTGCTGCGGAAGGATACATCCAGGCGTATGCGTCGGCATATAAAGTGCCAACTACATTATTGCGATTCTTTAATGTCTTTGGCCCCAGCCAACGTCCCGATCATGAATATGCCGCAGTTCTACCTAAATGGATTTGGCTTGCCATGCAGGGTAAACCAATTGATGTTTACGGTGACGGAACTGCTTCTCGTGATTTCACATACGTTGATACCGTCCTAGATATTGCAATGACGGCCATGAATGAGAAGGTGTTAACAGAAGGAGCCATGAACTTGGCTTACGGAAATAGAATCTTCCTTAGCGACACAATTGAGATGCTGAGAAAACACTTTCCAGATTTGAAGGTGAACTACGTGGCCGAACGCTTGGGTGACGTTAAAGAGTCTCAAAACGCGCCCGAATTACTAAAGAAACTCTTCCCAAAGGTCCAACCTAAGGATTTTGAAACTGCCCTAACCGAGACCATTGATTGGCTCAATGAGTTTGGTCAAAGCGTTGCCAATGGTCCTGCGACTTCGGACTAGCGGACTACTTCATGTGTGGAATAACCGGCGGAGTCGGAGTTAGCGCGCCTAACAAAGGACTCCTAGATGTTCAACTCAAATCAATCGAACACCGCGGCCCAGATGACACAGGAACTTATTTAAACCAAGAAATTAGCTTAGGAATGTGTCGGTTAGCCATTGTAGAAGTTGCTGCCGGGAAGCAGCCAGCCTCTGATGCTTCCGAAACGATTCACATTGTCTGGAATGGCGAAATCTATAATTATAGGGAACTGCGCTCCGAGTTAGAGCAACGTGGTGTGCGGTGCCGTGATTCCAGCGAATCCGAAGTGGTAATTAATCTTTACCTAGAGTTTGGTTTAGATTTCATCAACAAACTTAATGGAATGTTTGTCATTGCCATTCATGACTCGCGCGATAAATCTCTTCACTTGATTCGTGACCGGATGGGCAAAAAACCCTTATGGATCTCGCAACTAAATGATGGAACCTTGTTCTTTGCATCCGAAGTTCGCGCCTTAATGCTGGCACGTCCTGATCGCACGCTTCGAACAGATATGGTCGCCGAAGTCATGCAATATGGCTATATCAATTCCCCTCATTCAGCCTTTAATGAGGTTACGCAAGTGCCACCTGCATCAGTTCTCACTTGGCGTGAAGGCAAGACAGTCATCAAAAAGTACTGGGAGCCAGATTTTGATACTAAAGTCCAAATATCTTACGAAGAAGCATTGGAAGTAACAAAAAAACTTATTGAAGAATCAGTCTCACGACGATTGATTTCTGAGCGCCCACTTGGATCATTTTTGAGTGGAGGGTATGACTCAACAATAGTTACTGCGTATATGGCTAAGTTAATGAGCGAAAAGGTTCAAACCTACTCAATTGGTTTCCATAGCGCACAATTCAATGAGGCCCACCATGCAAAGCAGGTCGCTAATTATCTCGGCACTAGTCACCATGAAGAAATTCTTAGCCCAGATCCTACCCTAGTTGTTGAAAAAATCTCGCACATACTTGACCAACCCTTTGCAGATTCTTCAATTGTCCCAACATATCTATTAGCTAAATTCGCGCGCGAAAATCTCATAGTTGCACTTGGAGGTGATGGTGGAGACGAAGTATTTGGTGGCTACGACCGCTATTTAGCAACACCTGTCATGCAAAAACTCAATCCATTTCTGGGACTTGCACGCTTCAGCTTAAATGTCGCAGGAAAACAGTCTTTTGGAAACGCTCGAAAGATAAATCGAGTTGGTTCACAACTTTCTTCAAAAGCATCACTCGGAGAGAGGTACAGCTCGATTTTATCTTTAGCTCAGCCTCATGATTTATCAACTCTGCTCAATCCAAATTTCCAAACTAAAGTACCGGAAGTTGCGAACCTAAACCAATTTGCAAACGGGAATCTCTCATCTTTTGATCGCATGATTCGGTCTGACTTGGGTGCGTATCTGCCAGGGGACTTACTTGTGAAAGTTGACATAGCAACTATGGCAAATAGCCTTGAACTTAGATCGCCGATGCTCGACGTTAATGTGGTCGAATGGGGCCTATCACTGCCACGTAAATACAAAATCAAAGGTTTTGAAACAAAACTCATTCTCAAGGACGTGGCACGTTCACTGGTGCCGGCGAACCTTATTGATCGACCAAAGATGGGCTTTGGAATTCCTAGAGCCGAATGGCTGCGGACTGGAATGAAAGAATTAGTAATTGACACACTTACGGATACTACGTCTACACAACGCGGTTGGCTAAACCCTGTCGAAGTTAAAAAAGTCTTGGATCTTCATATGACTGGCCAAGACAGAGACAACATCATTTGGCCGATGCTGATGCTAGAGCTTTGGGCTAGGACTTGGCTCGATTAGCAATTAGCTTTTTATATAAAACTTCATGATCATTCACTAATCGCTTCACTCCAAAGTTTGCCAGAGTGAACTCTTGTGCAGAGGCTCCCATCTGAGATCGCAAATCTTCACTATTGGCTAGTTTCTCAAGAGCGTCAGCGATTTCTAGCACATCCAAGTTAGTGATGATTCCAGTTACTCCATCCATAACCACTTCGGGTACCGATCCAACTCTTGTCGTTACAACAGGCAAACCTGCCATCCCGGCCTGAATCAAACTCAACGGAGTTCCCTCGTTATCGCTTGTAAGAACTACAACATCAGCGGCGGATAAAACTTGTTCAATGTTGCTCTGCCAACCTAAAATCTTCACAGGTAAATCTTCGCGCGCGATTCTCTCTTTACAATTTTGCAATAACTCACCATCTCCAGCCACAAAGAATTCAAAATCGAGGCTACGTTTCTTGATCTCTTTTACAACGTCTAAGAACCTGTCAGGACGCTTAATTTGAGTCACCCGTCCAATGAAGGCACACAGAATAGCTTGTTGTGATAAACCATAAAGCTCTTGAGAATCTTTTTTGTTTGGCAGGTCCCCAATCTCAAGACCTGGTGGCATCAATCCGAAGTTTTCTGACTTGCCTACGCCTACTGCTAACAAGTCTTGTCTTACTTTGTCACCAACTGCTAAAAGTTGATGAGTGAAAATTGCCAAAATCTTTTCGGCCAATACAACGAGCATTCTCTTGTAGGAACCAAAGTAACCATTCAGCAAATGCCCATGAAAGGTATGAACACGGATTGTGGGATGAAATGAAACTATCGACGCAATACGTCCTAAGAAACCGGCTTTAGCAGTATGAGTGTGGATTACATGAGGCTTGAAAGTTCTAATCTCTTTAACAAGAAAAAGAAAAGCTTTTAGATCTCCACGAAGACTGACTCTTCGACCCAAGCCTTCAATGCGGAAAGCGCCGACATCACTTGCGACAGTTTCAAGATAATCGGCTTCATTAGTCGCGCAAAATCCTGTATAGAGTCGATGTTCGAATTGAGATTTTTCCAAGCTCCTCATAAGCCCTGAGACCTGAACTGCGGGACCCCCCACGTTCATGCGAGCGATTATTCGCATTACCCGGATTCGGGTTAAGTCGTCATTCTCCACGGCGCTATCTTCCCCTAAATTCCCATCAGAAGGGCATAAAGTTCGACTGTTCGGTACGGCACCTAAAGGCTTAATAAGAGGTTAAGATTCCACACGTGAGCCATCAACAACCCAAAGTTCTGGCAATAGTTGGCCAAGGCTATGTTGGTTTGCCTTTGGCTATGGCCGCAGTTGATGCGGGCTGGAAGGTTATCGGTGTCGATAACTTAGAGGCAAAAGTTTCTCAGATTAACAGGGGCTCAAGTCCTGTCGAGGATATCCCAGACAAGAAATTACAGGCTGCCATTTCAAATGGGCTCTATCGAGCAACGACCGACTTTTCTGAAGTCGTACAAGCCTCAGTTATCACAATATGTGTTCCTACCCCATTAGATGATGATCGTGAGCCAGATCTAACATTCTTGCGAAGTGCTGCAATGGGAATAGCCCCATATGTTTCGAATGAGACACTGGTTGTGAGTGAATCCACCTCGTACCCGGGTACATTGCGGGACGTAATTTTCCCGACTGTCCAACAGCTTAAGCCAGTCGAAAGCAAGAATGTATATTTTGCATGCGCCCCGGAACGAGTTAATCCAGGCGACGCAGTATGGAATCAAAAGAATACTCCACGCCTTGTGGGTGCCATTGATCCAGAATCGCAAACTCGCGCACTTGCATTCTATGAATCGATTTGTGATGCCGTAGTTTCCGTTTCAGTGCCTGAAGTTGCAGAGGCAGCTAAACTTTTAGAGAATACTTTTCGCTTGGTTAATATCGCCCTTATCAACGAATTTACACAGATCTGCTCAACATCTGGGATCAATGTCCAGGAGGTAATCGACGCCGCATCGTCCAAACCGTATGGCTTCATGCCATTTAGACCCGGTGTTGGTGTCGGGGGTCACTGTATTCCCGTAGATCCTTTGTACCTAACATGGTGGGCGAGACAAAATGGAGGGCAGGCGGTGTTTGTTGAATCGGCGGATTTAATTAATCATGCGATGCCAAAATACGTAGCAGAGCGCGCATTAAGTTTGGTTAATTCGAATATTAAGAACCCAAAAGTCTTAATTCTCGGTGTTGCTTATAAGCCTGGCGTAGGAGATGTTCGTGAGACTCCGGTCTCAGAATTACGAGAATACTTGAAGGCGCAAGGTGCCGATATTGCGTGGCACGATCCATTAGTACCGGTCTGGGAGGGCTCAAATCCAGTTGATTTAGACTGGGATTGTGATGTTGCGATTCTTGCCACAAAGCAACCAGGAATGAATCTAACTCAATTAATTTCTAGAGGTATCCAGATTCTTGACTGTACAAACTCGATTTCGGGTCAGGCGGGCGTTAGTATGCTTTAAGAATTCTTCTTCATCTCTACTGAAATATCGGCAATCATTGTTGACAGATCACGCTTAGGTTTCCAGCCAACCAACTGATTGATCAAATCGATATTTGGAACACGTCGTTCCATATCTTCAAAACCTTCGCCGTATGCTTCTTCGTAAGGAACATAAACCAACTCACTCTTTGACCCAGTCTCCTCAATAATCTTTCTCGCTAACCCGTTAATTGAAATCTCGAAATCATTTCCGATGTTGATTACTTTACCTACTGTGTTATCTGCGAAAGCGATGGCTATGACGGCATCAACAACATCATGAACGTGGGCGAAACAGCGCGTTTGGTTACCATTACCAAAAATTGTAATTGGTTCATTAGTCAGTGCTGCCTTAACAAAGCGAGGGACGACCATTCCATAGGCGCCGAGTTGGCGTGGACCGACCGTATTAAAAAATCTTACAATTCTTGTCTCTAATTGTTTTTCTATAAAGTAAGCGTATGCAAGTGATTCATCAATTGCCTTTGCTTCGCTATATGACCACCGCAAAGTTACAGGACTTCCAAGAATTCGATCATCGCTCTCTTTTAGGGAGTCTGAAATATTCTTTCCATAGACTTCGCTACTGCTTGTTAGAAAGACGGGGGTTTTAGTTGCATGTGCAGCCTCTAGAATATTCTCCGTTCCACGAATATTAGTTAACAAACTAGCTAGTGGATAATTTACAATATTAAACACTCCGACAGCGGCAGCAAGGTGAAATACATAATCGGTATTCTCGATTAATGGTTTTAGAACATTTAGGTCGAGAATTGAACCCTCGACCAGAGTGAAACTCTTTGATCCCTGAAGATTTGATAAATTTGAGGCTCTACCGGTAGAAAAATTGTCGATAGCGGTGACCGCGTGCCCGTCAAGGATGAGACGTTCACATAAATGGGAGCCGATAAACCCAGCCCCACCGGTTACTAAGATTCGCATTGCCGGAGTCTACCGAAATAGATCAAATCTATTCACCTATAAGCCCATAAGCATCGCTTGGCGATCAAAATCAGGCACTATACTCCGAACTTCCTCGAAGGTTCCCTTTGCCATAATTTGTCCTTGGGATAGGTAAACGACAATATCTGCATTTCTGACTGTTGATAAACGGTGAGCAATCATCACGACAGTTGTTGACCCACGCAATTCATGAATAGCTTCCGAGATGCCGGCCTCAGTTTCGGCATCGAGAGAGCTTGTTGCTTCATCCAGCACCAACAAATGTGGACGCGTAAACATAGCCCGAGCGATACCAAGTCTTTGCCGTTGACCACCACTAATCTTGGCTCCGCGCTCACCCACTTGAGTGTCAATGCCATTGGGTAAATCCGCTACGAATTTATCAAGATGTGCCACCTTAAGAGCACTCATTATCAACTCATCAGTGGCAGCCTCAGGCGGGTATCCCAAGGCAACGTTCTCACGGATCGTCCCTGCGGCGATTACCACATCTTGGGGTACATAGGAAACCGCTCCTGGCCATTTAGCTACGGCAAGAAGCGGAGGTAATCCAGAAATCAAAACGCTTCCTTTATCCGGATTCAGTACACCCAACAAAACATCAATAATCGTAGTCTTGCCAGCGCCTGAAGGGCCAACAAATGCAACTGAAGCTCCAGCAGGGATAGCTAAAGTAATATCAAAAATGGCAGGGATAGTCTTATTCGGGTACGTGAGAGTCGTGTTTGTTACGTAGATGTCCGAGACAAAACCTTCGTGAATTACATCGACCCTGTCATCGACGTTCTCATTCATTGGTGCATTACCAAGCATCTCCATAAGTTCTAAGGTTGGAATTGCCGCGCCTAAACCATTCCGTATTTGCAATGACCCTTGCTGAACACGTAAGACAGCAGGAGCAATACGGGTACCAGCAGCAAGGAAAATCGCCAATGTTGCAACGGCATGGCTTACATCTTGCAACACAAATTGAGCGACCCCAATGAGTAATGCACCTAATACGACTGCTGTTTCGATGACATATTTACTAACGTAAGGCATGAAGGCACTCTCTGCAGAAACATTAGCAAGAGAGAATCGAAGTTTTCCTATTTCACGAGCATAGAAATCCCTGCGATTGCGCACGACAGATTCTCGATAGGAGCTGAAGACTTCTACTATTTTTTCATTGCTCGCAATACTCAACTCTGAGTTTTTGATTCCCAATACTCCCGCTCGCACATTCATGAATCGATACAGAAAATAAGCAATTAGGGAAAAGACAAGGAAAGTTCCAATCGCAGTTAAGGGGTCTATTGCGAAAAGCCCAATGCCCATGACAACTAAAAGTGATATATCCGAAACTAAAACGACAACGGTAGCTAAAACCTGCAAGGTAATAATGGCAACTCCGCTAGTTACAGCATAAACAGTCTCCTGTGTTGTTCGCGCAAGAATTGTTAGTAATGGTTGGGACAACAATCGGGCAACAAGCTCTGATGAAATCTTCGCACCACGCCGACTGAAGAAAAAAAGTATTCGCCTGGTAAAGAATATTGAAATGATTGTTCTTCCCACCAATAGGAATAAAGCTCCTACACCCAACAAAATAGCTTGTAATTGGAATGATAAATTAGCGATATGAAGGAAATCTAAAACTGTGCTAACTCGATCGCCTGGCGTGCGAGATTGTAGTCCGGTAACCGAAAGCGCTCCTAGCAACCCAATTGCAACAACACCTAGAAGATCTAGGGCACCAATGCCTGCTTGAAGGACCATTACCGCAATTACTTTTTTTTGGTCATCTCGTGACAAGACACCCATTGATCGACCAAGCGAACTCTTATGCCAGCGACTTTTCAAACTATGCAAGGTCATCCCATCAAGTGTGACTAATTTTGCCCTGGTGCTTACCTTAGCAAACTAACTTGAATTCCCCACTCACAAATAGGTTACCGCTACTCTTATCTCATGCGCATATACGTGGCAGGCATTAGCGGAATGGTTGGTTCAGCATTCGCGCTTGAGGCCGAAGCTCAAGGTCATCAAGTTCTAGGTAATCCATCCAGGAAACTCAATTTTACTGATCGCAAAGATACCTTTATAGAATTAGAGGAATCGAAGCCGGATGCACTAGTTATTGCAGCGGCAAAAGTCGGTGGCATTGGGGCAAATTCATCTATGCCTGTTGACTTCCTATCAATGAATCTGCAAATTCAAACAAATTTGTTGGATGCAGCGCATGCGGCGAAAATTGATAGGGTTCTCTTTCTTGGCTCTTCTTGTATTTACCCTAAACTTGCCCCCCAACCCATACCTGAATCAGCCTTGCTCACAGGCACTTTAGAACCAACCAACGAGCCATATGCAATTTCAAAAATTGCAGGCTTAAAGTTGGTAGAGGCATACAGGCGTCAGTTTGGGCACCGTTGGATATCTGCAATGCCAACGAATATGTATGGCCCAAGGGACAACTTTAATCTTGAAAGCGCGCACGTTCTCCCAGCATTAATTCATCGAATTCACAATGCAAAAACTAGTGGATCAAATCAAGTTGAAATATGGGGAGATGGGTCACCGTTACGAGAATTTCTCCACGTGACTGATTTTGCTCGTGCCTGTCTGATTCTAATGAATCAATATGATGAATCTGTAGCAATTAATATTGGAAGTGGTCAAGAAATCTCAATCGAGCAACTTGCCAATTTAATTTCTAAAGTAGTTGGCTACTCTGGTAAAATTGTCTTTAACGAGACTCGCCCAAACGGTACCCCACGAAAACTTCTGGATAGTTCAAAAATCGCACAGTTAGGCTGGACTCCACGAGTCACGTTGGAGGAAGGCATTGTTTCAACCTATGCTTGGTTCCTCACACATCACGTAAAGGAGCCAATGCCATGAAACGAGCCCTAATTACAGGAGTTACTGGGCAGGATGGCTCGTATCTGGCGGAATTACTGCTTGAAAAAGGCTACGAAGTGCATGGCGTAATCCGTCGCAGTTCGACCTTTAACACTTCCCGTATCGAACATATTTATAAAGACCCGCACGAAATGGATAGTAGATTTCATCTTCATTATGGTGACGTGACTGATGGAGTGGGTATTTCTAATCTTGTACGCGAAATAGAGCCACATGAGATTTACAACCTAGCTGCCCAAAGTCATGTGAAAGTCTCTTTTGAAATGCCTGACTACACGGCTCAAGTCGACGCAGTAGGTACCGTACGTTTGCTAGAGGCTATCCGTGCCGCAAAGATTGATACTAAGTTTTATCAAGCATCAACTTCAGAACTTTATGGAAGCACTCCTCCACCACAGTCAGAAACTTCCCCTTTCGCTCCGCAAAGCCCATATGCCGCCGCCAAGCTGTACTCCTATTGGGTAGTTCGTAACTATCGTGATGCATATGGTCTACACGCAACAAATGGAATTCTGTTTAACCATGAATCCCCTCGTCGCGGCGAAACCTTCGTAACTCGTAAGATTACGATGGCAGCGGCTAAAATTAAATTGGGTCTTGAGACTAAACTTTACTTAGGCAATCTCAGTGCTATCCGTGACTGGGGATTTGCTCCGGAATATGTTGAAAGCATGTGGCTTATGCTTCAGCAAGAAAAACCCGACGATTATGTAGTTGCTACAGGGATTGGCGCGACTGTGCGCGATTTTTGTGAGGCCTCATTCCTTGCCGTTGGTTTAAATTACGAAGATTTCGTAGTAACAGAAACACGATACACACGCCCAACAGAGGTTGATGCCCTGATTGGTGACCCATCGAAGGCTCTAAAAGTCCTTGGATGGAAAGCTAAGACGCACTGGAAAGAGCTTGCGCAAATTATGGTTGAGAGTGATCTAAAGAAGTTTTCCAAGAAAGAATAGCAAATTAATGGAGTTGTAGGATTAAAACCATTACTAGTCTTATAACCTGATTATATTTTTGAAGTTCGCCTCAAAACAATTTTCAACCCAGCAAGTGCCGTCCAAAGGAAACTGGCAAGAAATACAACCGGACCACCCAAGAGATTTTTTCGTATTTGATGTTTCTGATTATGGACTAAGAAGATCCCCTGGTCAGCTCGCCCCCCGGGTTCAATCGAAGCATAAACCTCTGAAACCCGACTTGCTTTGGACTTCTTCATAACTTTAAGAACTAAATCAAAGTCCGCTGCAAGTGAGTACGAGGCATTAAAACCGCCAAGATCTTTTAAGACATTTGTTCGAAAAATCATGGCCTGGTGGCAACCACCTCGGCGATTGAATGCGAAACTGAAACCCGTGATTTGACGAGGGGGATAGCTATAGGTTTTGTTCTGGCTAGAACCCTCAATGCGGTAACCACCAACCACGATCCCAACTCTATTTTGTGATATGTGACTGACCGCATGAGCTAGTGCAGATTCAGAGGCGAACTTGTCTCCAGCATTCATAAACCAAATGAATTCTCCCGATGCCGAAGCGAGTCCTTCATTCATGGCTTCGTATATACCCGAACCAATCTGTTCTATTAGTAAAATCCTCGTGTCATTTCGCTGCAACTCTTTAGCAACGGCAAGCGTGGCATCATGTGATGCTCCAGTAACGATCACCATCTCCCAATCAATATATGACTGCTCGAGAAGGCTTTGGTGAGTAGCCTCAAGTCCTGCCGCATGGTTTTTAACAATGGTTATGACAGAAACAGTAGCCACGAGGCACCTTTCCTGTAGTTAATATCACTCCCCACTAGTTTAACAGGACTACCATTCCTTCATGCGGCGCGTGATGATAGTTACAAACTCGCTCTCTGGGGGTGGAGCGGAAAGATCTATGAATTTGCTCTCCAATGAGCTCACAAAACGAGGTTGGCCCGTTTCTTTGGTTCCGATTAATTCAGGTACCCTGGATCAGGTAGTACAAGAGTGCGAAGTATTTCCATTGGAGCGCAAATGGAATGGTTCCTTAATGAATACGATAGTTGCCCTTTGGAAGTTCAATAGCGTGGTTCGATTATGGAAACCAGATCTTGTTATTCTGAACTGCGATTTACCTGAGTTATTCGGTGCCACGCTCATTGGAAAACAAAACCTGGTTGCGCTGGAACACACTAGTAAACCGTGGGGGCAAAGGGTACTTCTTGGGAAAATTATTCGAAGAATTCTTAAATTTCGCAAAACAACGTGGGCTGCAGTATCAACTCACCTAACAATTTGGCCAGAAGGGAAAAAACCAACTGCCGTATTACAAAACCCAGTGTTGCTTCCTGCGCATAAAAAAGAGAGAGTCACTAGCGATGAGATCAAGCGCCTCGTTTTCATAGGAAGACTGAGTCAAGAAAAGAGACCAGATTTGGCTCTCGAAATAGCAAAGAACACAAACTTGGAGTTAATCATTATTGGTGATGGTTTAATGAAAGTGGAATTGGAAAAAATAGCCCTTAATGAATCAATAAAGGCCTCTTTTTTAGGATGGGTCGAAGACCCCTGGTCAGAAATTGAGTCCGGGGATTTACTTATTGTAACTTCTTCATTTGAGGGTGACGGTCTTATTGTGGTTGAAGGTCTTGCGCGTGAAATACCTATGCTGCTTGCAGATATCTCAGATTTGAGGCGATTCGATTTTCCTGAAAGGAATTATGGAAAGGATCTTAATGACTTTGTAGCACTGTGCGAAAACTTTCGATATAAGTTGCATGATTTACGGGTGCCTCAGGAAATTTCCACTAGTATTCTTGCAGGCAGATCAATCGAAATTGTTGGAACATCGTGGGTGAATTTTCTCACCAAAAGATGATTTGGACGCAGTAATAGCTACTATAAGAAGAAGGAAGCTGCATATTTTGGGGTCTAGCTGGAAGGTTAAGGAGATTTAATGGGAATCCCAACAACAAATTTTAAACAGGCTCTCGTTGTTGGAACAGTGCGTGATGCATCAGCAAATGTGATCCCAGATTTACTCCGAATCGTAAACGCTTTGGAAGAAATACTTCCAACCAAAGCTTTTGTGGTCGAATCCGACTCAGCCGATAACACTGTAGCAAAATTGACTGAGCTAGCTGCTAAGGATTCCAGGATTCAGTTCACCTCCTTAGGAATTGTAGAAACTTCGATTCCGGACCGTATTCAAAGAATTAGATACTGCCGCAACGAATATGTTAAAGAGATCCGAAACAATCCCTTGTACAAAGATATTGACTTGATAATTGCAGCTGATCTTGATGGAATAAATACGAAAGTAAATTCTGCCGTATTTAAATCGGCGTTAGAATTTGACTTATCATGGGATGTTTTAGCTGCAAATCAGAGTGCGAGGTATTATGACATTTTCGCCCTACGACACCCACTTTGGTCACCGAATGACTGGGCATCGGAAGCTGATTGGCTAGAGCCTTTTCTTGGAAAAAAGATTGCAAAAAGACATTCAATGACAGATCGCATGATTCATATCCCTGCCAACTCCCCACCCATACCCGTTGAATCGGCCTTTGGAGGCCTGTGTTTTTACCGGAGATGGGTGTTCGATCAATTCGATTACGTTGAGGAGGCAGCTGCACCTCTTAATGAAAATGAACATGTAACCATTCATCGAAAAGTTCGAGCTGTCGGTGGTGAAATATACATTCATCCTGGTCTGGTTAACTCAAAATGGACAACCCATAGCCTTGGGGCAAGACCATTCATTAAAGTCCTAAATTCTTTTGCTCAAGTTTTCCCAATTAACCTTCTTCTGCCGATCTTACGAAAAGCCCTACCATTATTTGCCAAGCATTCTTGAAGCCAAGTGGACTAATTGTTAGCGTAACTTGTATCAAACTAGCAGTGCTTGCGTAATTCTGTATGACACATCAAGTAGGATATCCGCATGACTCGATTTTCTGTCAAAGAGTTCTATGACAATGAAGGTTGGGAATTTTCTAACGCCAACAGTCATGACGCCGTTATTAATGAGAATCTTTCAGAAGTTGCCTCTACTTACGTAAGTAAGGTCAGACTGCGGATAAAAGAACATTTGGGATTTGGCGAAAATTTACTAGATATCGGATGTGGCCCTATCCAGTACGAAGAATATGCTGCATATTCTGAATTGTTTAACCTGCGCATTTGCGTGGATTTATCCAAGAAAGCCCTCAAAGTTGCTGAGCAAAGAATTGGACTCAAAGGGAAGTATATTGTTGGAGATTATCTTTCTCTCCCCCCTCTCAACTTCGCACCATATGATGGAGCTACGTTGATCAATGTTCTGTACCACGTTGATAAAGATCTACAATCTACTTTAGTGAGGAAAATATTATCTGAGCTTAATCCAGGGAAGAAACTTGTAATCGTGTATTCCAATCCAAATACTATTTCGGCAGTGGTAACTCAAGCCGCCGTAATTGTTAAGCATTTATTCCTACGAATTTTTAATAAGCAGAATGCAAAAGAATTAGATAATCCAATATATTTCTATAGACATAAACAAAAATTTTGGAAACAATTTTCAGATACGGCAACAATAGAAATTCTCTCATGGCGTACCTTTTCGCCTCCCCTAGAGAAACTAATTTTCAGAAAGTCACTAATGGGAGACAAAGGATTACGGATGCTTTTTTGGTTAGAACAAAATTCTTTATGGTCAAGAGTTGCTGAATATCCAATGATTGTTCTTACTAAGAATTAATATGAACTACCCGTATTTTCTCGATAGCGATCCAAGCCAGGGCTGCGTGGCATGAATATTTTGGTCTTAGACTCCATCTACCAATCAATTTTGAAAGAGATTGAATCCAAGATCCAGGTGCAGCGTTTGGAAGGATTCGAAACGATCAGGCAAGAAATCTTGGCCTATCGATTCGGGACTTCAGGATGTTATGAATACTATTTTTCGGAAAATGGACACGAATGTCTTGAATTAGTTGCAAATTCAGTTTTGCTCCAATCGGCATGGGCTAGGGAGAAAGTGCTTGGATTTCTTAATACCAGGGCATGGGATAAGTCTTTCTATCTCTCACGGACGAAAGTACTTCATCCATTCTTAAATTGTTTACGCCAATTTCATTTTCTGGCAGTTCAGCAAGTCAAGTTCTATAAACCCGATGTGCTAATAATTAAAGACATTCATGAGTACCCACCAATCATATTGAAGCAATTCAAAGAAAACGTAGGCCAATTGGTAGGGTTCTGCTCATCAATTATTGTGGACTCTAACAACTTTAGTGAATACGATTTAATTCTGAGTTCAGTGCCAGCCAATCTGGATATCGCGACAGAGTTAGGCATAAAGAACAAAAGGGTATTCCCCGCTTTTGATACGCGAAATCTTGAATTTCAATCAGAAAATAGAGAAATATCAACTTCTTTTGTTGGGTCTATTTATTCTGGAACGATCCCTATTCTTAAGGCAGCGCTAGAAGTAGACCGTGGCCTCCAAATATATGCACCAAATCCGGAAGCTTTGCAAGACGAACCAGCTTTATTGAATCATTATGTTGGGAATGCTTGGGGTCTTGAGATGTACAAGATTTATGGGAGATCAAAAATAACTTTGAATCGCCATGGAGCCATTGCTTCGAATTTTGCGGCAAATATGCGTTTATTTGAAGCAACAGGCATGGGTGCATGTTTAATGACCGAAAGCAGGCCAAACCTTTCTGACTTATTTGATCCATCGACGGAAGTAGTTTCCTATGATGACTTAGAAGATTTGCAAACAAAACTAGAGATCGTCCTTGAGTCAGAATCAACGCGCCAAGGAATCGCGGAAGCGGGCCAACAAAGGTGTCTACAACAACATTCATACGGTGTCAGAATTAAAGAAATCTTAACTGCGTTTTCCAAATGATGCTTCTTAATGCCCTAATCAAAATCCCCAACTTAAGACTCGGCGCATTCCTTCTACCCTCCATCCCCTTTAGGTCTGCCTCTTCTTTGAGAGCATAGATTCCCACCGGTAAACACCTTTTATGTCGAGCCCATTTGATTAGAGCGGACTATCGAAATAAACTGTGCAATCTATGATATGGCCGCGATTGATTCCGATATTGACAATCATTTCTGACAGCGTACAAAAGACGACTCAATTTCAGAATCCAGTTTATGTCGGGGATCCCCTTAATTCAGTCACGCTTTTTAGTCAACTAAATGCGGACGAGTTGATTGTTTTAGACATATCAAGAGCCCATGGACGTCCTCCCATGAGTCAGGAATTAGTCTCTAGAATTATTGATCACGCAAGCCTGCCAATCGGATTTGGCGGTGGGCTGCGAAGTATGGATGATGTTAAATTTGTTTTTGACTGTGGATATGACAAAGTCATAGTTAGAACCCTAGCTACTGATTTTCAGACTTTGACCAAAATTGCAAATCATTTTGGATCACAAGCCTTAACCGTTAGTCTTGACATTCGCTACCATCCAGATGGCCAGCACTGGGCATTGATTGATCGCCCGGAGGTCACCGATGGAGACGTCATTGATTTCGTTCGGAATTTAGTAGAAGCAGGGGTTGGGGAGATTATTATTCAAGATGTTCTTAGAGAAGGAACACGTGAAGGTTTAAGGAAGTCCAATCTCATCAACACCCTTGTCGAGGATTTAGAAATTCCAGTTGTATTATCAGGAGGCTGCAAGAGTTTTACCGAGGCCGCCGAGTACATAGTTGACGCTCACGTGCACTCAATTGCCGGGAGTCAAATGTTTTTATATAAGCAACCAAGAAATGCTCTACTTCTCAATTATCCAACGAGTGAAGCCTGGATTGCTAGTTTGAGTTCTGGCTCATGAGCAGGGAATACCAAATTTGTACCCGATGCGTTATGGATACAACGGATCCTCAAATCTCCTTTGACGCTCGAGGATTTTGTAATCACTGCACTGGTGCTATTGAGAGTCTTCGAATTACAAACTCGATGAACACCGATATTGAGGCATTAATTAAAAGAATTAAAGACGACTCATCTAAACGTGAATACGATGCAATTGTAGGAATCAGCGGCGGAGTGGATAGTTCTTATTTAGTACATAAACTTATCGGGCATGGCCTCAGACTGTTATTAGTGCACGTTGACGCGGGATGGAACACGATAACAGCGATAAATAACATTAATCGGCTTGTAAATACCCTCGACCACGAATTAGAGACCATAATTATTGACTGGAATACAATTCGAGAGTTGCAAGTCACTTACCTTAAGTCTGGAGTCATTAACCAAGACGTACCCCAAGATCATGCCTTTTTTGCCTCTCTGTATAAATGCGCAATTGAAAACGACATTAAATATATTTTTTCTGGGACAAACGTTGCAACCGAGTCCATTGGCCCTTCGGCTTGGGGGCAGTTTGCGATGGACGCTCGTAACTTGAAAGCAATCTACCAATCAATAAATGGTAAGAAAATTTCTAACTTTCCATTATTTTCAATTCCTCGGTGGTATTTCAATGTGTATGTTTTGAAAAATTTGGAGGTAATCAACTTCCTTAATTACATTCCTTACAGCAAGAGTCTAGCTATGAAGGTCTTAGAGGAAGAGTATGGATGGGAGGATTATGGTGGAAAGCACCGTGAATCCTCATTCACAACTTATTATCAGGATATTTATTTACCGGAGAGGCTTGGAATAGATAAGCGTCGTATACACCTTTCAAGTTTGATTGTGTTGGGTGACTTGGGAAGAGAAGAGGCGGTAGAGATTCTTCTGAGGCCAGCTTCATCGATCATTGAGGTGGACAATTTGAGGAGATATATAGCCTCCAAACTGTCGATTGAGATCGAAGATCTTCTTGCTTATGAAAAACTTCCACTAAAATCATATTTAGATTATAGAAATGATTTATGGTTCCTAAACCTCGTTGCAAAAGTGGCTGGATGGCGAAGACAGATTCTCAAATTTATAAAGAAGCCCTGGAACACCAATGTCTGAACATGTAATCGCGATAGTAGATTCGGGAGCAAGTAATGTTCGAGGCGTTAACAATGTGGTTCGACAGCTTGGCTATGATTCTTTAATCGCTTCATCGCCAAGTGATTTAGCTGGAGTTCGAAAGATAATCCTTCCGGGCGTAGGAGCTTTCGATGCAGCAATGTCGGCATTAAAGCGAGCCAGCCTGATTGAAGCCATCAAGGAACATGCCCAACAGGGAGTACACATTCTTGGAATTTGCCTGGGGATGCAACTACTCCTTGAAGGAAGTGCTGAGGGCAATGAACCCGGCTTAGGTATCATACAAGGATTCGTTGATCCCATTAAAAAGCTTGAAGGATTAAGAGTCCCACATTTAGGGTGGAACGATGTCAACATTAGTATCGCGAACCCATTGGCTTCAGAGGAAATGAATCTGCGTTTTTACTTCAATCACTCTTTTGCAATCTATGACATTGCCCAAGAAAATTCAATGTTATCTGTTAATTATGGTGAGACTTTTACGGCCGGAATAAGGCAGGAAAATATTTTCGGAGTTCAATTCCACCCAGAAAAAAGTCATAACCAAGGGCGCTTACTTGTTAAAAGATTCCTCGAGTACCAAAAAGACGCGTCGGAATGAAATCCACGGCTAATTCGATGACAAAGATTTTTTATCTCATGCGTGTGCTATCAAGGATTTATAATCCGCATGCATGGATGGGGCCCAAGAGTCTAAAATTCCTTAGTGCCTTAAACCCAGATATCGTTTTTGTAGCATCGGCCTCAGACTTTCAGAGGGCATACGATGGAACTTATATACCGGATAAGTTAGAGTTGTGGAGACATCAAGTCGAATCCATAAAGCTAAATTCGGTATTGGTATTGATTCCCTTCTCTCACGCTGCTGCAAAAGCAAATCCAAAGGATGTTATATCGATTGAGCCTTTAGTCCTAAAACCTCTGATTCAACAGAAGAGATTTCTGGCTTTGTTCCATTTGCTTAAGAAATGGCGATTCAATAGTGATTTAGCGAGGGAGCCTTTTTCGACTTATCTCCACTCCCAGATTTGGCTTAATTTCCTCGCCAGAACAAAACCCAAGTTACTAATTGGTATCGGCCTTACCGACGGCCTGCTAGGAATTTGCAGTGAGCTAGGAATAAAGACCATTGAAGTGCAGCATGGCATCTTTTCGGATGCAGAGCTACGAAATTGGTGGCAATATTCTGGCGATGGCCAAAGATACGGACCAGATTTATTCGTTACATGGGATGATCACTATTCAGAAATAGCCTCAACTCTTAAAATTAATTCTCTCACAGTTGGGTACCCCTTCGAATTTCAGGGGTCAAGTGAGACTGAGCCAACTCTGAGAAAATTCTCAAACAATCAAAGACCCGCTGTCGCAGTGACACTTTCTTGTCGTCTTCCCGGCGGAATTGATCCATGGGGGATGATTGATAAAAATATGGATATTTCAATCTTAAAGCTTCTCAATCAAGGTATTCTTGTCCGGCTTCGACTTCATCCAGCAGTCCAGGGCGGTGTGATTCGTCGGTCTCACATATCGAGTTGGTTGACCAAGAGATATCAAAATTCGGAAATAGTTTTCCCGAAAGATGAATCAATTCTTCAAACTTTGAATTTCAGTGACGTACATTTGACAGTAGCTAGTTCTACAGTCTTGGAGGCATCTTATTTAGGAGTGCCCACCCTAATCTTACAAGCGGCATATTTAAAGCCGCCTGCCGCGTATTTTTCTCTCGAAGCAGATCAATCATTACCTGACGATCTCTTATCTCTTGGCATTATCAAAACAACAAACGTTGATTCAATTCTCCAAGATGTTGAGGATTTCTTGAGGTTTCCAAGAAAACCTTTTGTGAATCCTTTGAATATCTCTGAGTTTCAGCAGCGGGTTACGACATGGACATCTTGAAAGTTCTTAGGGCCATCTGGCTGCCATAAGAAGACAGCCCCGATATTTTGAGCCTACTACTTTTCAGCTAAAATCAGATTACAAGAATCTCATTAAAATTAGAGTCTATCGCGAGTATCGCCAATTCTTATTGCGGGAACTCCAGCTATCACTGAAAAATCCGGGAAGTCTTTTGTGACAACCGCACCAGCAGCAACAATACAATTGCTTCCTATCTTGCATTTTCCCAAAATTATCGCTCCTGAAGCTACAAACACACCCGAGCCAATTTCGATATCAAATCCAGATGTCGGCACTTCTGAATTGCCACCCCAGGATCCGTCATCCTCTAATGGATCCAGCGACACTCGCATTCCATTCCGAAAATTATGTCTTCCGGTAATAACCATTACCCCTTGACCAAAGATGGAACGATTTCCAACTGTAATATCTCCGCTTGCAACATTAAAAAGAGTGTTAGCCAGAGCTGATCTTTCACCAACGACAAGACGGTTCTGGGGTCCAATCACATAGTGGGTATCATAGAAGTATCTTAAGAATGGCTTCATAAGACGACGGGCCATACTTCGTTTTCGACTCTCTGCCCACCCCTTTAGTTCCTTCTGAAGTTTCAAGTCCACTCCTAATCGAAACTCAAGTGATAGCTACTCATCCCAACTTCGTTGGACATTTAACTAGATTACCATCATTTAATATTACGATAATTCAAATCCTGAAGCAAAGAATGAAGTTGGGCAATGTCACAATTTTGATCAGCCCAAGCCCAGTTATCTGAATCGACATTGGAAGCATTAATCCTTCGGTATTCGAAACCATAAATTTTCGAAAGTTCTTCGGTCTCAGTTGCCCCGAAATAAGTGTAAGGAACAATCTCTATAAAAAGCTCCAAAGAATCCGCCCAAACAAGGTGGGCCAAAGATCCCCCCAGCATCCCTACTATTACGCGGGCATCACGGATTTGGGCCACAGTTTCAATTAATCTTGTTATGCCAGGACGAATTACAACGACATTTCCAAAACAGTTAACAATCTCACCCAAGACGGCACCCTCATTAAGAAGATTTCTGCGGTTGCGATCTCTGTCGGCTCGTCCTATAAAGCAAATCTCTGCACCTTTATCGTTCGAAAATCTTTTACTTTCTTGTCTCATTCGAAGTCGAATCTCTTCCAAGATATCGATGGGGTAAATTCGGAATGGGAAAGAAGTGATGGCAAACGCATCGGCTACTTCGATGCTTGACCTTAGGGGGAGTAGCTCGATAGATTTATGTAGTTTGAGGATTTCGTTAAATTCGTTGATAAAACTTCCCCCAGCTGTCGCCCCAAGAATTAAATTCTCTGTTTCCTGTAACTCCTCTTTGAAGGCAATCAACGAGGGCAAAATTTCGAAGAGAAAGCAATGGAAATTGTATCCACTGATACTGAGGCAAAAGGCAGCATTCTGAACCTTGTCTCGAGTCGCAAGACCTGATCGGAACTGAGTGAGAGCAGAAGAATAATTCATTATAGAGACGTCTGGTCCACTGCAGTGATTGAAAAGAAATTGGCCATCACTTACTGAAGAAACGAGTGTAAGTTGCCCCTCATAATCAATTCGAGCTGCCCCAATCCCCTCAAAATCGACGGCACCTCGCTCACCATTGCTAATCGCGAACGAATCCCTAAACCGCTTTAGTTGTGCAGGGTGGGAGATCTTTGAAGCGTCTTCTTCAAAAAAACGCGTATTCTTACCTCGGAAATAACTTTTAACTTTTGTTTCGTGAGTTTTCATATGCCTCCTTTGGGAAATGGCCAAGAATACTGAAAGTACTCATCACAAAGCGCCCCATCCACCATCTATGATCAAATTGGTTCCTGTGACATACCTAGACAAGTCACTTGTAAGATACGCAATTGCTCCTTGTAAATCGTCTTCATGGGCCATTCGACCTAGCGGTGTTTTAGTTTCATACCGTTTCACAAACTCTTCCGGTTGACTTCTAAAGATCCCTCCAGGTGAAATGGCGTTCACGCGAACCTCTGGAGAAATTGTTGTCGCTAACCAGCGGGTCAATTGGATGAGTCCAGCCTTCGAGGCAGCGTAAGCCGCTGGATTGCCCATGTTTGTGCCCTCATATAAGCTCCAATCTGGTCCATGCATTCCATAAATTGATGCAACATTGACGATGCTTCCATTTTTGGAAGCTTTCAGTAAAGGTGACAGTCCTTTACTGAAGTCAAAAACTGCAGTCAGGTTTACTTCTAGCGCGCGCCGCCATGTATCTATAGATTGATCTTCAAACCGGACACCCCATCCAGGTAAATCTGAGGTTCCGACAAAAGCTGCGTTATTCACCAATATATTTAGGCCCAGTCCCGATCTTATGAGTTCTTCTATCAACTCAGTTCGCTGACTTTGCACTTCGAGATCACATGGATGGATTTCTACTCTAACTCCCCACTCGTTAGTCAGACTTTTACTAAGTGCTTGGAAATCACGACTTGGTAGGTCAACTAAAATTAAATCAGCTCCCAGTTCTGCCAAGGTAGAAGCGAAAACTCTCCCCAATCCCCCTGCCGCACCTGTGATTAATGCACGGCGCCCAGAGAGATCGCCAAGTTCCTTTATTGTAGACACTATCTTCCTCCTCGATTAGTAAGAAGTGCTTCTGCAACTTGGAAATCCAATAAAGTATCGATATCAATTGCCCGTTCAATTGGCACATGCACTGCCCTCACTCGCCCTTCAAAAATAGAGTCATGCGACATTATGAATTCTGAATTGAAGACATAACAAACCGTGGCCATATCGTAAACTATAGGTGCATCTTGTCTTCGCCCCACGGTCAACAGCGGAGTAGCTACTAACCCGTAGGTGCCATCCGGGCACTCTTTAACCATATTAAAGTAGGGGTTCCGATGGGCTTCTGTCACAGTAATCACCACATCTGTCGATCCCTTTTCATATTCATCGATGCAATTATCAATATCGATTGCTAGTCTCATTGGGGCTGTAGCAGGTACCGACACCATAATTTCTGGCATAGTTCCCGTATTGTCTTTCAAGTACTCCAGACCGTGCCGCCACGATAAGCATTCCGGGCTCTCATCCGTGGCCAAATTTGCTGGACGGATAAAGGGAACTTCAGCCCCATACTGCCTAGAGATCGCAGCAATTTCATAGGAATCTGTGGAAACAATTACGCGATCAATTCTTTTTACTGCAAGAGCGTGCTCGATGGACCAAGCAATTAATGGCTTCCCGCCGAGAGGGCGGATATTCTTACCTGGCAACCCTTTGGACCCGCCACGCGCAAAGATAAATGCTGCGGTCGTCATTCGAATGGACGATTCATAGGATGCGAATAGAGCATCATTTCTTGCGCACCCGTAGTAGCCGAAATGCGAGCGGCTTCGATAATTTGTAAAACCCTCTTTCCGTCCTCACCCGTAACAAAAGGAACTCTCTTTTCATGAATGGAATCTACAAAATCCTGCCACTCGGCTGTATAAGTTTCATCATTTTGTGGTGCATGTTCATAAAGCTTCTTCCAACTCGTAGCGCCCATCTCAAACAAATCCAGTTCTCCAGTCATTCCATTCCAACGCAAAGTACCTTTTTCACCAATAACAGTGCAAGTGCGTGTCTGGTCGTGACGAATGAAATCTAAATTAAGGGTTCCAATCAACTGATGCTCACGACTAGCTGGTAAGAAACCCATCGTCAGGTGTGCCGAATCCTCAACATCAATTTCGAGTTTGCTCTGTCGAGTTAATGTTGCCCTTACCCACTCGACTTCACCGAAAATCCATCGTAAAAAATCGATCTCGTGACTTAATTCTAATATTACTCCACCCCCAAGTTCTTTTTTTGCCGATACCCCAATTCGGTAATCGCTTTTTGGTCGCCAAGAGGGTAAGTACTGCCCCACCTCACAACGCACAGAAAAAAGTTCACCGATGATTTCTTCGCTTAGTAACGCCCGGAAGCGTTGCAATGAAGGGGAAAATCGTAGGTTATATCCAATCATTAAAACGGAGTTATTCTCTTTACATGATTCAATTAAACTATCAACACCTTCCAGTGATGACGAGAGCGGTTTTTCAACAAGAAGATGTGCTCCAACTTGTGCTAGCGCATGAGCGACTCGAATATGAAGAGTCGCGGGATTTGCGACAATAGCCATTTGAGGCGCGAATTCAATTGCTTCTTCTAGAGTTGAAAAGCAACCATCTGAAAACTCTGGGATTACAGATTGAACTTGATGCCGTAATACCTTAATTTCAGCATTTGGAAAATGTTCTCGGGCTAATCTGAGGTGTCGGGTGCCGGCACTTCCTAAACTGACGACGAGAATTCGGTTAATCAGCTTTGTCGCCATTGACTCTTGCTGCACTCAAGTGCCGCTCCAGTAACTGAACATCCCACATGGGTAACACTATGCCATTAGTCACTAGCGATTTACGAGCTTCCATAAGCCCGTTGCCCACAAAATTAAATAGGTTTGCAGTTGCTACCGCATCAACTCGCGAATCACCCAACCCTTCTGATAGATGGTTCGCATTACCCGCCCCTCCCGCTAAAATCACGGGTTTCGAAACCCTGTCAGGCAACAAATCAAGCAAGCCTAAATCAAATCCCTGGCCAGTACCATCTCGGTCCATTGAATTCAGGTAAATCTCCCCGACCGAGTCACTAACAATTCTTTCAATCCAATAATTGGCTGGGCCAGATTCACACTTCATTCCATTTTCTGACCACGCCTGGTATTGCCCGTCAGCAGACGATTTAATATCCATAGATCCGACAACGCATTGCTGACCGAATTCACTTGCCAATTCTTTTACAAACCCATTATTTGCGTAAAGTCCAGAATTAACTACGACCTTGTCTGCACCAGATCGAAGTAACATTCGCGCCGATTCAATTTGATTTACTCCACCACCAGCGGCTATCGGTACAAAACAACCATCCGTTAGTAATTTGAGTGAATCGCAAAAGTCCTCAAGATTTTTCTCGCCTCGAGTCACATCAAGAACAACGAGTTCATCTATCGAGTATGAGATGTGGGAGAAATCATAATTCTTTTTCAGCCATTCCAAATCACCTACATTTTGGAGTCGGAAATTCCGGCTAAGCATAAAAAATCCATTGTTGTACAAGAGAGTGAAGATCAATCGCTTCTTGAGCATCTTATTTAGACAGCCAGGAAGTTTCTTAGCAACATTAAACCATTTGTTTGGCTCTTTTCCGGGTGAAACTGCGTCGAAAAAATATTATCTTTCTCATAAGCGGCGAGAAATTCTATTCCGTATCGACATGTTGCCGATACACCAGTTAAACCAGTGGGCAACATTCTGAAAGAATGCACAAAATAGAAATCGGGACTTTCAGGCAAACCTTGAAAGAGTTTTGCCTCGGCTTGACTAGTAACTTGGTCGAAACCAATATGTGGAATCTTGTTTGTTCCAACATCATTCACTAAAAATTCTTCGACAGATGCAGGAATTAGGTTTAGGCCAAGCGTTTCACCATCCTCTGAACTCCTGCTTCCTAGAAGTTGCATCCCTAGACAAATGCCGAGAATCTTATTCTCATCACCCTGGACCGATTCTATGATGGCCTCATCAAGGCGTAATTCGCGTAGTGACTCCATAGCCTTTCTAAAGGATCCAACACCCGGCAAAATCAGTATTTCCGAATCCTCTATTACTGCAGGTTCCGAGCTTACAACGACATCACACTCCAAATATTTTAAGGCATTGACTACAGACCAAATATTTCCCATTCCATAATCGATAACAGTTACTTTAACTTTACTCATACAACAATAAACTTTGCCTTCCATTGGCCGTCTATCTTTTCAAATAGATCTTTGTTGGCATACCGATCAATTACTGCATCGAATTCTTTTTGAGACATACTGTAATAATCTAAATAGAGTCCGATAAATTCTACTGGGTAGTGCCCATCATAAAGCCTTACAAGATTAATTGCTTGGTCACGATTCATTGCACCACGCCTAATTTCAATGCTTGCGTCCTGATTTGCTCTACCAAATCCAAACTTAAGAAACATCAAATACGTATGTAGGGCATAGAGAGCCTGATCATTTTGCGAAAAATTTGTGAAAGTTCCCGCATTGGACGAGTCAGCTTCCTTTAATCCGCAATGCTCCTTTGCTACAAGATAGTTTCTGTACGGATCCCAGTTTTCGAAATATGACCAATGAGTAAGCTGAACCCAATTCGCTTCAAGTTTTTCAGCAGAGGGGTATTCGAAGAAATAAAGTTGCTCTTTTTTGAGATTCGCGGCATCCAAGATTTTTTGGTAGCCACCTTCCAAGTAAACTCTTTTTTGATAGTTAATATCATAAATAGGGTTTGTCGCAGTTTCAGTAGATCCTCCATATTCAACTTCGCCATCTTCCCCATAAAAAATTAAGTTAATCCCGTGATTAATTGCAGCCGTAATGGGCGCAGTAGTTATAGCGGTCAACCACCCGTAATATGGAAATCCCATTTCGACAAATCCTAATTTGTTTAAAGCTTTCATGGCATCAAAATCAGGGTTTATTGAAATATGGTTATATCCGCTTTCAACAAAAGCGCGGAGGTTTTGTTCGCCTAAGGGCAGCGGTAAGGGTGGCGTAATTGTGACACAAAGAGGGTTCATTCCATACTTATGCTTCAAATTATAGGCAACATAGGACCCATCCTTACCACCGCTCAACGGGACCAGGCAATCAAATTCACCGTCGTCCCTCCGGTGGCTATCAAGAAGAGCAATCAACTCCACTTCTCTTGCATTCCAATCAAGATTTTGCTTTTTTTCACTCCAGACGCACGCGTTACACAAACCTTCATCATTAAAGGAAATTCGGGGCCTAGTCGACATGGTTAGGCATCGAGAACACCATCTTAGCTTAGACAATTTCTTACCCCTCAATCCTGTTTGTGGGTGGGTAATCCAGATCCATCGCCTTTAGAAATTCATCTGGACGTCCGATATCTAACCAGTTCTCATGAATTGGATATGCAACTACTTTCTTTTCAGCTCTCTGAATTAGCTCAAACAAAGTAGGCATATCGCATGGGGCAGATTTTCTAAGTAAGCCAAGTGCCCAAGGCTCAATCACATAGACACCAGCATTTATATGACTCCGAGAAATTGGTTTTTCCTCATAACCAATAATTTCGATTCCTTGTGTTTTTACAACTCCAAACGGGTTCTGCCATTCGTGCATGCGCACCGCCATGGTCGCGATTGCACTATGTTGGTGATGGAAGTCAAGGAGCTCGCCATAGTGAATATCAGAAATAACGTCGCCATTTGTCACAATAAAGGCTGAATCTGGGAGAGGACTGAGCAAACTGAGAGCTCCAGCGGTACCCAAAGGTGACTCCTCCCGCAAGTATTCAATTTTTACGCCAAAATTAGTTCCATCTCCAAAGTAATCTTCAATCATTTGACCTAAATGGTAGATAGCCAATACGAAGTGTGAGATTCCTTCAATTTTGGCACGATCAATGATGTGCTCAAGAATTGGCTTACCAGCTACAAGCAACATAGGTTTCGGGCAGTATTCTGTCTGCGGATGTAGACGGGTTCCTTTGCCGCCAGCCATAATTATCATAAAATTAGAGCGTGAAAGTGGCCTGCTTATTTCATCCCACAGGTGCAGGCCAACCACATGCATTTGCTCATCCACAATTGGTATTTGTTGAATCTTATTAGTCGTCATCAATTGGGTGACTGCGTCTCGATTCAATTCGGGAGGAACTACAAGAGCTTCGCGATGAATAATGGTGTCTATCGGGCTATTAAGGTCAAGCCCTTTTAGTAAACCACGGCGAATATCCCCATCCGAGATCGTGCCAATTAAAACTCCCGCCGTATCCGTGACCAAAACGATTTTAATTGAGACGTCATTAAGGGCCCGAACAGCCTGCTCAATATTGGAATTGATTCCTATAATTGCGCGATGCCATGGGGGCTCAGAGGTCTTCATTTTTAGTTAATTTCCCGCAACAGTTCAAACGCTTCAGCTGCTTTATAACCTGAACTCGAACCCCGATAACTTGCCAACGCCGAGATCGCCTCATTACTACGGGGAAATGGAAATTTGCCAACTTCAGAGGAATAAACTTCCATAGCTCGTAACTTCCCCTCCAAGTAACCGTCAATGTTAAAGAACACATTTGGATGAAATTTTTGGCCGGGCATGAGGTTGAAGTCTGTTTCAGAAAGTGTCTCATACGCCAGGATACGTTTTAAGGAAGGGCAACGAAACCATTTTGTCGCGCTTGCGACAGCATCAAATGTTACTCGATGGTCTGAATGTACATCCGAGGAATGCGGTAGGAAAACCTCGTTTGGCGCAAATGCCTTAAGTGCACCTGAGACTGCCTCAACTAGGTCACTTAGCGGAACTGAATCAAGTTGAGTACTTGCAAAACCTAGCTCAAAAACAGAATCGAATCCAAATATTTTTGTAATTGTCAAGATTTCTTCTTTTCGCTTTTCAACCTTTTCGCGGCTCCAACCCAACTGAACGCTGATATTGGTCATAATTAACCAACCAGTAGTTCCTCCTTCTTGTTTTCTGCGTAAAAGAGTTCCGCCAACACCTAGCACTTCATCATCGGGGTGAGGTGCAATCACTAGTGTTTTCATAGATAGTCCCCTTCGATTGTCTTGAACTCTGGGCTAGTATTCAAAAGGCAAATTGCACCTGCGCCACACTTTACTATTGGTCCCGTTTCCGTAATCGATATAACTTTCCCAGGTTCAAGGTTACTGGGGAAATCATACAAGGGTATCGTTTCCCAAACCTTGATTTCCTTACCTTTGACTACAAAGTGGGCTCCAACGTACGGAGCTGTAAGTCCTCGAACGAGATTATGGATAGATTCAGCCGACATCCGCCAGTCAATCATTCCATCGCTTGTTATTCGCTTACGCCAAACATTCGCCAGAGACTCGTCCTGTTTTTGTCGACTAAAGGACCCGGATTCAAGAAGTGGAAAGAAATCTTCTATTTGGCTCAGAGCTGTAGTTGTAATTTTCTCGTATAAACTTTTTGCATTGTCATTGTCATCGATAAGGACCTCCGCTTGAGAAATGATATCCCCGCTGTCAACTCCTGAGTCCATGAAAAAGAATGTGGATCCAGTTTCTGTTAAACCTAAAGTGAGAGCCCAAATTATTGGGTGACGACCGCGATTCCTAGGGAGTTTTGAAGGGTGGAACCCTATAACACCAAGAGGGGCAATGCTTAACAATTCATCATGAAGAATATGTGACCAACCAAAACAGAAGATTACATCGGGTTTTAGCTCTTCAATCCAGCCAACCGAGGCTTTTGAGTTAATGTCGTCCACATATCTCCAAGGAATTCCTTTTTTGTTGCTAAAACTGCTTAAATCCACATAGTCCGAATTCAGTGGAGACGAATTCTTTGTGCAAACTCCTACAATATTTGCATTCATTTTGCTCAATTGGCTTAATGCACTTAATGAAAACTGAACAGAGCCTATGAATACAATTCTCACTCATGCCCCAAGACATAAAATTTTTTCTTTAGAAGATCAGAAAGGTTTACATTTCGAAGAATTTCAAGAATTTTCTCGCTGGCTCCCCCAATACCATAAGGATTTACCGTACTTTCTAAACCCTCTTGAAATTCCGTGGAATACAACATGTTGAGGGCTCTTGAAATGTCATTTCTGTTGGGCTCGCAATCTAGGATACTTGTTGCTTTTAACCTTCCTAACTGTCTGTCGCCAATGTTTATTGTTCCTTTCTTAAAGCTTGGGACCTCTGCCAAGCCGCTCGAAGAGTTACCAATAACACCGTCAACGTATGCAATAGCCGATAAGTATAGCCGCTGGCCTAAAGAGGTATAAGCATGTGCATTTGGGTAGATGGCAACAAAATCCTCCACCATTTTGATTAGAAGCCGTCCACCAGTATCAGCATTTGGCATTGTAAATATCAAAGTCGTATCATCTAGCATTGAAAGAGCCGCTAACAGTTCATGCATTTGTTTCTGCGCTGTTTCGTTCTCGAGAGTTACTGGGTGAAATGTGATTAACAAGCTTCTTGTTTTGAATTTCAGTTTTAGTTGACTTTCTAATTCTACCTTGCCGAGTAACTGCATTTTTCTAATTGAATCTACCCCTAACCCTCCAACTAAATAAACGTGCTTAGGGTCTTCGCCGAGTTGAATAACCCGGTTTTTATACTCCTTTGCAGCAACAAAATGTAACTGCGACATCTTAGTAATCGAATGGCGGAAAGCTTCGTCGAGTAATCCCTCGGTTGACTCACCACCGTGAATATGTGCAATCGGAATTCTTGCGACGAGTGACGCAGTTGCAGCGGAAAAAATTTCAAACCGATCCCCTAATAGAACCACTAAGTCTGGCTTTAACTCTTCTAGAGCCTCTGCACAGCCAATTAGGCCTTCCGCTATAGAATTCGTGATATCGCCCGTGGTATCCGACGTTCCAAGGACTTCAACTTTATGGTCAATATGAAATCCATCTCCTTCAATCACTTTGTATGTAGACCCAAATTTGGGCGAAAGATGCATACCAGTCGCGATTATTTGAAGTGTCAGTCCCGGATCTTCCTTTATCCCCTGCATCAACCAGCGTAGTAGGCCATACTCGGCGCGGGTGCCTGTTATGACGCAAATTTTACGTGTCATGTTTCGAGCAACTCATCCTTCTTGAAGTTTCGCTTCGCTTTTTGGCCAATCACTTCGTTCCAAAGCATAGGAGAGATGCCATGTCCAGGTCGCTTAGTTGTTAAATTCTCGGCAGACAAAATTTCGCCTTTGTTGATGGCACAACTTGTTACTATTGATTGTCGAATTACCGTGAGATTGTCTAATTCACTTGGCATGCATCGCTTTATCCCGTCACCAAGAGCCTCTTCAATGTTGCGAATTGCATTAACCATCGCCTTTAGTTCTGTGGGTTCTAAACTAGCCTTGTGGTCTGGACCAGGCAACGACCTATCAGTTGTGAAGTGTTTCTCAATCACAGATGCACCTAATGCAACAGCTGCAATAGGAATTTCAATTCCGAGGGTGTGATCAGAGTATCCGAAAGCAACATTAAACTTATTCTGCATGCTTTGCATTGCGCGAAGGTTGACATCAGCCATTGATACGGGATACGCCGTGGTGCAGTGGAGTACGGTTATTTTGGAGCGATCGGTTCCAGATTCTTCAAGAACGTTGATGGCTGCTTCAACCTCATCCATGTTCGACATACCAGTTGAGAGAATGACAGTTTTCCTTAGTTTCCCGATATGTTGCAAGTAAGGGAGATTTGTGATCTCACCCGAGGGAATCTTAAATAAATCCTGCCCGAGCGCGATGAGCAAGTCTATGCTGTCAATATCAAACCCAGTGGAGAGGAATCCAATGTTTTGAGATGCACAATGGGAAATGAGTTCGTGATGCACGGGCTCAGTGAGTTCCAATTTCCGCAACATTCCGTGTTGCGATTCTGTGTTATTTGTTGCGATTATTTGGTATTTAGCTTTAGCGGCTCCATGAGTAACGAGTCGATCGGCGTTAAATGTCTGGAATTTAACTAGATCTGCCCCAGCATTGGCGGCGATATCAATCAATTTCTTAGCCATGTCTATGTCACCATTATGATTTACTCCAGCCTCGGCGATAATTAGAGTTTTCATATTGAGGTCAACCCTAGATACTTTGTGTTGTTATCCACGTTATGACGAACCATGAGCCCCATTCCGACTAGTGAGTTTGCCCCAATCGAAACACCCTCTTTAATTACGGCTCCGCTTCCAATGAAGGAGCCCGTTCCGATTGACGTGTTTCCGTTAAGAATAGCTCCCGTTGAAATATGGCAATGGTTCTCCACTTGAGCATCATGCTCGATTAATGAATTTGAGTTAATAATACAATTCTTTCCCACTTGCGCACCAGCATTAATGACTGCGCCAAGCATAACTATTGTTCCTCTTCCAATTATTGAGTGAGATGAAACGTAAGCCGTTGGTGCGATCACGGTGGGGATTGTAAAACCAGCAGCCTGTGCTTGCGCGAAAAGACGAATCCTGTTCTCAGCGGTAAGAATTTGGCCCATTGTAATGAGAGCAAATTGGTACTGCTTGGCTAGGGCAGGCATTTCAGCGTCAGTTGCAATTACTTCATAATCAAAATGTTTAGAGCCAACTTCCTCCGCTAAACCTATTAACCCCGCAATGTTAAAGATTCCTTCCTGTTCTACGACATCGATGCAGGCGCGCGCGTGTCCACCAGCCCCAACTAAGATCAAATTAGGCTTACTCATGACTTATCCAACACTAAATTTGGACTGCTAGGAATATTAATTATGCGGCGAGAAAGGGACTGCGAAGTTGTTAGATCCGCCCTGGGAAAATCCTTAAATGGCACTAATTCATTTAATAGAACCCATACTGGACGAGTCATGATTCCAGCCGCGTTGGTGATTGCTAGAATCACATCCAGATTATCTGATTGATCCTCATCAAGTAAGAGTGTTTGTAACCAGTAGTTACTTTGACAGTTGTCTGGCTCGTTAAAGAGCTCTACTCCCTTGATATCTACAAACGCATTTTGATATCGACTAAATAAGTCTCTTTTTGCTTTCAATTTGGAAGATAACATTTCTAACTGCGCGCATCCAAGCGCAGCATTAAGGTTGGGCATTCGATAGTTATAGCCAATTTCATCATGGCGGAACTCCCAGGCATGGCGAATCTTTGCAGTTGTAGTTAAGTGCTTGGCATGTCTAGCCAATTCAAGATTATTGGTAAGTATAGCGCCCCCCCCACCAGTCGTGATTGTCTTATTGCCATTGAAACTCAATGTGCCAAAAAGTCCAAATGTTCCAGTGTGCTGTCCACCGTAATAGCTTCCCAAAGATTCAGCCGCATCTTCAACTAACGTGATATTGAAATCGCGGGCAATAGACAATAAAGTTTCTAGATCGGATGGATGACCAAAAGTATGCATGGGGACCATTGCACTTATGATTCGCCCAGTATTTTTGTTAACGCACCTTCCAGATGCTTGCGAAGTATTGCCTAAGAGATATTCGCGGAGTTTGGCTCCATCGATGCCTAATGTGCGCTCTTCGCTATCAACAAAGTGTGGAACAGCACCACAGTATGTGATTGCATTTGCTGTTGCTACAAATGTAAGCGCAGGAAGCAAAACTTCATCGCTGGCTTGAACCCCTGCCAGTTTTAGTGCGATGTGTAGCGCAGCCGTGCCATTGACTACAGAAATTGCATATTTTGCACCGGCATATTTGGCTAATTCAAATTCAAATTGATCGACGAACTTTCCAACAGAGGAAACATATGTTGAATCTAGACAGTCCTGCAAATACATTGATTCGTTGCCATCAAAACTAGGTTCATGCAGAGCCACAGGATCAGTACCCACAACGCTCTGAATGGCCGCTGTTATATTCTCTCCAAGTGCTTGGGATATATTCATAGACATCACAAGTTATAGATATCTGACTTATAGGAACGAAGATTTTCCGATTTCGTAAACCAAGCAATCGTTTCTTCTAGACCTAGTTTGAAACCATCACGACCGCTATAAGTTGGCTGCCAACCAAATAAGTCATTAGCTTTAGAATTATCTGCCCACAGACGCTCCACCTCAGAATTTTCAGGGCGCAAACGTTCCTCGGAAGAAGTTATTTCAACAGTGGTATTCATGCTTTCTGCAATCAATGCAACGGTTTCACTAATCGATATCTCAAAATTACTTCCTAGGTTGACGACTTGACCCAGACCATTTGTACTATTTAGAGCAGATAGAAAACCGTTAACCGTATCTTGAATATAGCTAAAATCACGCGTAGGAGTCAGGGCACCCAGTTGAATTTTACGTGCACCATTTGCAATCTGAGTAATGATTGTTGGAATTACGGCTCGGGCTGACTGGCGCGGGCCGTAAGTATTGAAAGGTCTTACGGTAACCACTGGCAAATCAAATGATGAATAGAAAGAATATGCCAGTTGATCCGCGGCAATCTTGGTTGCTGAATAAGGTGACTGACCCTGCAAAGGATGTTCTTCAGTAATTGGGACGAATCGGGCCGTTCCATAAACCTCACTGGTCGATGTATGAATTATTCGCTTGACACCCAATTCGCGGGCAGCCTGCAAAACATTGAGAGTGCCTTTTATATTTGTATCGACATAGGTGTCGGGAGAATGGTACGAGAAAGGAATAGCGATAAGGGCGGCTAGATGCATGACAGCTTCGCAGCCCTTCATTGCTTCCTTCACGCCATGTGGATCCCTAATATCTCCAGAAATAACTTCAAACTGACCTTTAATCTCATCAGCACATTTATCAAGCCAGCCCCATGTATTGAAAGAGTTGTAATAAACGAATGCGCGGACATTGAAGCCTTGGCGTACCAAGGTTTCAGTGAGGTGTGAGCCTATAAAGCCATCTGCGCCGGTCACTAATACTGTCTTAGGTGACATTCCGCTCCTTAGGGCCGACGATGATTTGATAGCAAACTTAAGTAGAAACTTTACTGCAATTAACCTTATCCATGGCAATCAAAAGATGATTTATTTCGCTGAAATCGAATATTTAGGAACCATGGGACAGGTAATGGGGACAAAGGACATAGTGGGCTTAAGCCTAGATCAGAGATTTGTTGAATACTTTGAACTATTTGGTAAGAACAGCACGTCTGCCCACCACAGCCAGTCATTGTGATTAAAGTGCGGATAGAAGCCGGCAAGAAAGTATCCCTTTTCCGTGAGCAACTCTATCGCTTTGTAGAATTTATCTTGCCCCTCGTGAAATTTATGGAAACTCATTTCCACCAACACTGCTTGAACAAAACTCGGTTCTAAAAACTTCCCTGCCGATTCCAAGACTCTCAAATCATATCCTTCGGCATCGGTCTTGAGTAAAGAAATTTTCGTAAAGCTATTTATTTCGATGAATGTATCTAGACGAGTAGTTTTAACCTCAATCGAAGTTGTCTCGTTCAGCCACTTAGATGTCTGCCCCTTTACTGGTGGAAGGAGTGATGAACCAACTAGGGACTCAGTAATATGAAAAGTAGCGTAGTCATTCTCCAAAGCAATTGCTGCGTTTATTGGAAAAAATTTCTCATCCAAAAAATTCTGTTTTAGTGAGGCAAATGCATCCGGAACGGGTTCAAAGGCATATATCGATGCATTCGAAATACTCCTAATAGCAGCCGAAAATTCCCCGACGTGAGCGCCTACATCAACAACTATCGAGTCATCATTCAATATGCGCTCTAGATCCTTAATCCTGAGAAGGTCAGCCGCCTCATCTCTGTTCATAGTTTTTATCCTATCTAAAGATCAGGTACCCCTATGTGAGATTCCTATAATATGGTGCTTGAATAAATTCACTTTGGTACGCGAATGCCCCCGCCCTCGTTCGACGATATTTGAGTTTTAGAAAGAGAAATCCAGGTTTGGGCAAAAGCAATTCTAAAGCTGTAACTTTATGAATTGGGCTAGACTTATGCAGTGCAAACAGCTTTGATTACCGGAATTACAGGTCAGGACGGACACCACCTGACTTCATTCTTGGCAGAGAAGGGGTATCAAATTGTTGGAACGGTGTCTGACGTAAATAGCAGTAGAGCAAATGAGTTTCGTAGTTTGTACCCAGATGTGAAACTCGTGAGGGGTGATTTGACTGGCTTCGAAAGTCTGCTGCGAACCATAGAAGAAACCAAGCCAGACGAGATATACAATTTGGGAGCAGTGAGTCTTGTAAGTTTGAGTTTTAGCGAACCAGAGATGACCGCGAACTCTACGGGCTTAGGAACTCTCCGAATATTGCAGGCATTACGAGTCTTGGGAGCAAATGAAACTAGGTTTTACCAAGCTAGCTCATCTGAGATGTTTGGGCTAGCACAGGAAACTCCACAAAATGAATTAACATTATTTCATCCTAGAAGTCCCTATGCTGTCGCAAAAATCTTTGCTCATTACACAACACAGAATTATAGAGAAGCCTACGGTCTTTTTGCGTGTTCTGGAATTTTATTTAATCATGAAGGAGAGTTTAGAAGGCACGAATTTGTTACTCGCAAAATTACATCAAACCTTGTAAAGATTAAGTTGGGAAAGGTTAATAGATTCTCCTTAGGGACTTTAACTCCACAACGAGACTGGGGTTATGCTGGAGATTACGTAGAAGCAATGTGGCTGATGTTGCAAAATTCTGAACCAGAGGATTTTGTGATAGCCACTGGCGTGGCACACTCGGTGAGAGATTTTCTACTTCAATCTATGAAGACTTTAGATCTTGGCCAGGATATTGAAAAGTATGTAGATTTTGATAAGTCACTTACCAGGCCGACCGAAGTTGAGACTTTGGTGGGTGACGCTTCAAAAGCTCGCGAAAAATTAGGTTGGCAACCAAGAACTAGTTTTGAAAAATTAATTGAGATAATGATTGAAAATGATCTCAAGATTGAATCAGCAAAATAAATTTAGGGCTGAGTCTTTGATTAAGTATGCTAAAAGGGATTCTGTTTATCGTAAATGAGAATCTTAGGGAGCCATATTCAGAAAGATGCCTACTGTCCCGATAGACACCCCTTCCCTTTTACGACAATTACACACTTACTCTTGGGACACAGCACAGGTGTAGGGTTACGTAGTGGCTCAGCAGGAAAGTCTCTAGCAATATTTTCTACTGAAGTGACAACCCAATTGTCGACGCACAGCTTAGTCAAAGGCAGTAGCATGGTTTTTCCTCGATCCAGAAACTAAATCAAAATCGTGCCTATTCCAACTGTTGAGGGCTCGGGTGTAATCTGACAACAGATACATCGACCCCAAAATAACCTACAGAGAAGAAGTCTTCTTTCGCGAGAAATAGAACGACGCCAAATACGGCAATTCCCCGCAACAGCCGAATATCTTTACGATGGTGAGGCGGGGTTATGGAAAATCTTCTCAAGAAAAAATATTTGCCTCAGGCAAGATAGGCAATACTAAAGGGAGACACTCAACCGTCCCTAACATAGATGGTCTAACAACAAATCCCGAATGGACAAAGAAAACATCGACGCTTAGATAGCCAAAAGGGAAGAGGGTCTCATTGGTAGGGAAAATTACGATAGTCAGTACGGCCAAACCACGAAAAACTTCTATGTCGTGTCGATACCTGGTCGCACGGGTCTTTTAACTCCCACGCCCCAAAACATGGAAACGAACACCTGGCCAATTATTTTCATTTAGCACTCGACGGCCATCTACAATCGACTTCACACCAGGTAGATGAATGCTCGAAAGTTCTTTGTATTCTGAGTGATCAGTTTGAATTATTGCGGCGTCTATAGGTTCACCATACTGATAAGCGTCGAATCCAATTTGAGCTAATTCAGCATCGCTAAACATCGGATCATGGACACTTACAATTGCGCCGGATTGTTCCAACGCTAAAACGGTGGGGAAAACGCCTGAAAATGCTGTCTCTTTGACTCCAGCGCGATATGCAGCCCCAAGGACTACAACGCGCTGGCCCTTAAGATTGCCATGAATTCTTGCTAAAGTATCGACAGCATGCCCAGGCATTGCCTCATTGGCAGTTCGAGCAGCGCTCACCACAGTGGCACCAGGATCATTCCATAGATAGAAGCGTGGATAGATTGGAATGCAGTGTCCACCAACTGCAATTCCTGGTCGATGAATATGCGAAAATGGCTGCGAGTTAGATGCATCGATTACTTTCTGCACATCAATTCCATGGGATTCCGAAAAAAGTGCAAACTGGTTAGCCAAGGCTATATTTACGTCACGGTATGTAGTCTCAGCAAGCTTTGCTAATTCTGATGCTTCGCAACTTCCAAGATCCCAAACACCATTTGGACGTTCTAAATCAGGGCGTAGATCAAAATCCAAAACTTCTGCATAGAATTTTACGCCGCGCACTCCACTTTCAATATCAATTCCGCCGACCAGTTTTGGATATTTGCGAAGATCAGTAAATAGTCTGCCAGTGAACACGCGTTCTGGTGAGAAAACTAAATGGAAATCCTCACCTGCTTTAAGTCCTGAAATCTCTTCGAGGGCTGGAGCAAAACGTTTCCTTGTCGTGCCAACTGGCAGGGTAGTCTCATAAGAAACGAGCGTTCCTGGCTTTAGTCCCATGCCTATCGCCTTTGTAGCCATATCCATCCTGCCAAAATCAGGAATGCCTTGATCGTCAACGAAGAGCGGAACCACTATTACTACGGCATCACTCTGGGAAACAGCTGCAGTGATATCCGTTGTTGCTGTTAGTTTGCGAGAACTAATAACCTCAGATAGATATTCGGCAAGGTGGGCCTCACCTGGGAAAGGTTCGATGCCCGCATTAACGCAATTAACCACGGCTTCATTCACATCGGTTCCAAAAACCGTATGACCCTTCCGAGCAAACTGAACAGCTAAGGGAAGGCCAATCTTCCCCAAGGCTACAACGGTAATTTTCATCAATAAGAAATGTTTTCAGTCTCGTTAGTCATTGCACTCTCGATTATTGCTTCAGCTACACGAATAGTGGCGAGCCCCTGATCCATAGTTACGATATTTGCTTGCTTCCCCAAAACGGCATCACGAAAATTCTCATGCTCCATGCGAAGTGGCTCATGTTTAGAAATTGCATAACGAATGACATCACCTTCGCTCACTCCTCGAAATTGAGCCATTTCGTCCCATTGTGAAGTAACCGTGCCATTTGCAAAGAAAGTTAGATCAACGTTAAGTGTGTCGACAACAAATGCACCATATTCGCCAGTCAAAATTGTCACCCTTTCTTTAAGTGGACTGAGCCAATTCACTAGATGATTAGTTATGGTGCCATCTTCTAAATTACCTACTACAACGACTAGATCTTCATGTTGCCGGCCAGTACGTAGTGCTGTTCGGGCGGAAACCGATGTATATCTCTGCGTTGTGATCCAGCCGGTCAAATCAATATCGTGGGTTGCTAAATCTTTCACTACGCCGATATCAGCAATTCTTGCTGGAAATGGACCTTGACGGCGGGTTACGACCTGGTACAAAGTTCCGAGTTGTTCGAGTCTTCGTTTGGCCTCTTGTAATGCAGGGTTGTAACGCTCAATGTGGCCAACTGCGCCTATTAGGCCAGCATCCGCAAAAGCTTTTGTAAGTATTAATGATGACGAGACATCCTGAGTTAAAGGTTTCTCAACAAGCACATGGATACCAAAGGCAGCAAGTTCCATGCAGACTTCTACATGATAAATGGTTGGAACCGCAACAACTGCATAATCAATCCTGAGAGCGATTAGTTCAGAAACCGTTTTTACAACCGGACGACCTTGCGCAACATTGTTGTTATCACCTGCAGGATCCACAACAGCGATAAAATCAACATCTGGAAGTGATGCGAGTACGCGGGCGTGATGCCGACCCATCATCCCTAAACCAATAAGACCAACACGTAAAGTTTTATCCATCAAGCGCCAGCCAGCGCAATCGTATTGATTGTAGTTACAATTTTTTCTAGATCTTCTTTAGAAAGTGAAGGGTGTACAGGGATTGAGAGAACTTCACTACAGGCAAGCGTTGTTTCGGGTAATTCAAGAGAAAGATTGAATGAGGGTAAGCGATGAACCGGAGATGGGTAATAAACACCACTCCCTACCCCTTGCTGCAATAATTTTTCAGCAAAAATATCCCGATCAAGATCAACGATACGGATAGTATATTGATGGTAGACGTGAAACGCCTTCGGATCAACATGGGGAACCACAACACCCTTAAGGTTTTCATCAAAGAATTTGGCATTGAGCCTACGCTGTCTAGTCCAATCAAATAGTTTTGTAAGCTGGACTCTTCCTATAGCAGCATGTAAATCTGTCATGCGCGTGTTGTGTCCTACAATTTCATTAACATACCGTTTTTCCATACCCTGGTTACGCAATAAGCGGCATGTACGAGCAACTGAATTATCAGCTGTAGTGATCATGCCCCCTTCGCCGGAGGTCATGTTCTTGGTGGGATAAAATGAGAAAACTCCAGCCAATCCAAATGCGCCTGCTGGAGTGCCACCAAAAGTAGCCAAGTGCGCCTGAGCTGAATCCTCAACTACGAGGAGATTGTGGCGAGTTGCGATTTCCATGATTTTATCCATCGCGGCAGTTTGGCCATAAAGGTGCACAGGTAGTATCGCTTTGGTGCGAGGGGTGATTGCAGATTCAATAGCAGCGGGGCTGATATTGAAAGTGCGTGGATCGATATCAACAAATACTGGTGTGGCGCCAGTTAGGCATACGGTATTTGCAGTGGCTGCAAAGGTAAAGGAAGGAACAATTACCTCATCCCCTTTAGTTATTCCTATTGCGCTTAAAGCGAGATGTAGACCAGATGTTCCAGAGTTGACGGCTACACAATTGCGCAACGAAACCGTTTTTGAAAACTCTTCTTCAAAACTTGCAACTTCTGGGCCCTGGGCAAGCATCCCAGATCGCAGAACCCGATCAACTGCCGCTCGCTCTTCATCACCTATGAGGGGTTTCGCCGCAGGAATTACGGTAATCAACCTAGAACCTCCAAGAGGGTGTTTGAGTCATATTCGATGTACTCCGCCCCAGTTCTTGGGCAAAAGTACTCCGCATCATTTTTTTTGGATAATGGCACTCCCGCTTTACCAACCCATCCAATTCGCTTTGCCGGAGACCCCGCAACCACTGCGAAAGAAGGAACGTTATTAGTGACTGTTGACCCCGCGGCAATAAGAGCCCACGCACCAATTTCGATGGGTGCTACACAAATGCTTCCGGCACCGATAGATGCTCCTTGTCGGACCATTACACCCACTGGATTCCAGTCGTCGCTTGATTTCTGCGTCCCATCGGTGTTCACGGCACGCGGAAATCGGTCATTTGTAAGAATGACACCCGGGCCAATAAATACACCGCTTTCCAAAATAGCAGGTTCATAAACCAGAGCTCCATTTTGGATTTTACTGTTATCGCCGATACTCACACTTTCGCCGATGTAGACATTGCGTCCAATTATCACGCACTTGCCAATGACACAATTCTGGCGCAGCTGAGAGTAATGCCAGACCAAAGTTCCGTCACCGACCCTTGCGCTCTCAGAGATTTCAGCAGTTGCATGGATGAAGGTCATAAGTAAACAGTACCTCTCAAATCTTTATTGTGGAATATTTGGCTATGCCTCTGCGGAGGTACTGGACCTGCCAATTCTAAGAGCACGTTTAAACTTGAGAATTCGCACGTTCCCAGGGATTTTGGATGCAAAGAGGTTCAACGCGAGTCCAATGCAAATGACCGAGAACGGGTAGAGCACTGGAATTACAAACCTTCGATCCGCTTGAAAAACAGCAGCTTGAAGGGACAATATGCCGATTGTGGCCAATGTCGCTGACCCCCAAGGTCTGAGCTCTTTCGTTTTTAGCAATGTAGCCCCTGCCAAAAGAGTGAGCAAGGCAAATAACCCAAAAATATAATCGACCAGGGAGTTGCTTTTTATTCCCAAAGCGATCAGAGCCTTGTCTAAGCCAAAACCTATCTGATTCATAACTCTTTTCTTCCAGATCTGAATAGACTTTTTTATTAAGGCAGAATTCTGCTGAGCAGTCGATAAATTTGGTGGATTTTGAAAAACATCATTTGGGTTACTGAGTGGGTCGACTTTCCACCTGACTGCGGATCTAGCCAAAACACTTTCATCGTAACTTAACACCATCCCAGAACCCGTATACAAGTTTGCCCCAGTATTTGTGGTGAGCCCAAGAAATCCGGGTTGCATATTAGAGGTGAATGCAATCCATGGAGAGATCAGAAAAAAAGTAGTTAAAAAAAGACCGATTGTCTTTTTCATAAACTTAGTTCTCAACTTAATTAAGAGGAAAGTAGCAACCGGAATCAGCAGTAATAAATTATTTGGCTTTAAACATGTCCCAATAACTATCAGTGTAGCGAGCGTCACTACTTGTCTCCAAGTAATCCCATTATCCCCAACTTGGGAAAGACTAAGAATTACCCCAACAACAACAACTGCAGTGAGGCACTCCGCCAATAAGAGCGGTACAAAGTGCCAAATTGGAAGGATAACAAATAAGACACTTCCTAAAATAGAGGCACTAGTAGAAGTAAACTTTTCAAGGACAACCTTTATAATGACTGCACAGCAAGCTAAGGCAAGCATTTGAATTATTCGGACTCCTAAATACGGAGCACCTGGCAGAATAACTTGCATTATCAAAATAACTAAAGGATAGCCAGGCATCCGATATGCGTCTCCAAATGCCTTATTGAATCCATCCGATTGCCAAGATTGCGCCCTTGTTGCGTAGTCTGCCGCATCCGCGGCTGAGGGAACGTAAGGGCTAAGAACCGAGTTATCGAGGAAATCACCAATAACTAAAAGCTGAAAAAAAAGACTAAAGAGAAATATTAAAATCGACTGCCTTCTTTGGCTAAATCCCAAAGAAGTCGCTGTAAAAGTCCTCATTTTCTGATCTCATTCTCGCTTTGGGTCTATAAATGTTTGCATTGACTGGCAATAATAGTCGAAATGACAGCCACCAAACTAGTTTTAGGAGGTTTTATGAAAGGATATCTCAAACAGCAAAAGGGGAGCTGTAGTAAGGGTGCGATCTAGCATTCGAGTATTGTCTCTTTGTGTCAGATTGGTAGAACTGAAATTTGGATGATTGGGTGACTAATACAGGTGGATATGAAAGATTTTGGCAATGTAGATTTGTTTTACAGTAATTTCTATGACTCCGTTTTAAGAACTGGTTTTATTGGGGCTGCCCAAAATAGGACACACCGTTCCATAGAAAAACTATGGAGTTCCAGTGATGAATTCGAAAATGTTCTTGAGGTAGGTGCTGGAAATGGAACTCATTTACAATTTGTCAAACACATGTATTCAAATTATTATGAAACAGACTTAAGGTTGCCTCGCCAAGTCGATCATTTAATGGTCACAGAGTCTTCAACTGCAAAGTCAAAGCAATTAATTCGGGAGTTTGCAGACGTTCTCGATTTGCATTATGAGGATAATCAATTTGACAGAGTGATTCCCACTTGCCTGATCCTCCATTTGGAGCAACCAGAGAAGGCTCTTTCGGAAATGAGGAGAGTGACAAAAGATGGAGGTGTCATTTCAATTCTTGTTCCCTGCGAACCTGGCTTGATATTGCGCATTTCAAGGCGATTACTTACTAGTCCGAAGGCAAAAAGAGTTGGTTTTGCTGGATATGATTTGTTTAATGCTCGTGATCACATAAACTATCTTGCTAGCATTGATAAACTTATTCATTTTGTCTTTCGTAGAGATAAAATTAGGATTTCTAGACTACCTTTTCGGTGGCCGAGCTGGAATTTGAATTTCTACTATATCTACACAGTTTATCGTGGCGAAAATGACTAAAGAATTTTCTCTCAACGCCAACTTAAATAGGGCAGCTAATGAAATCATTTTTCTAATCGTTCCTTGCTTCAATGAAGAGAGGCGTTGGGATAGCTCTTATTGGGAGCAAGTTTGTTCAATCAAAAACTTGAGAATTTGCTTTGTAAACGATGGTTCGTGTGACGACACTTCATCCAAAATTTCCCCACTTTTGGTCGATTCCAAACATGAATTACTAGAATTAACTGAAAATGTTGGTAAAGCGGAGGCAATAAGGCGCGGGATTCTTCATATCCTGCTAACTGAAAGCCCGCTTGGGGTTGGATACCTAGATGCGGACGGGGCATTTCCTTTGCAGGACGTGAAAAATCAAATTTCGATGTTTAGGAAATTTTCCGATTTAACAGATAACCCACCCGCCGTTTGGAGCTCTCGGGTGCAATTAGCAGGAAGAGCTGTGGAGAGAAACATCTTTCGGCACTATTTCGCAAGAGTAATCGTAACACTTTTAGCAGTGAGGTTTAACTTCAAAATTTACGACACACAGAGTGGTATGAAAGTATTTCCTTATTCCAACACTCTTAAAGAATGTATGGAAGAAACTTTTGATACACGTTGGTTTGTGGACCTAGAAATTTTTCTTAGATGGAGAATAGTTACAGGGCGAGATATGAATGTCTGGGAGGAACCTCTATTTGGGTGGAAAGATATAGGCGAATCAAAACTTTCCGGTAAGCAACACTTTACTGTTTGCAAAGATATTTTTAAACTTAACAAGTATTAAGCCATAACCTAATGTTTCAATTGAATACATCAAGAAAACAAGTGTGGCTTGGGCCGGGATCGAACCGGCGACCTAACGATTTTCAGTCGTTCGCTCGTACCAACTGAGCTACCAAGCCAACAAAGATCTTGCTAGTAGTTGCCCACCAGTACGTATGGCACACAAATAAATTTGCATACAACACCAAAACCTTTGCGACCCGGACGGGACTTGAACCCGCGACCTCCGCCGTGACAGGGCGGCGCGCTAACCAACTGCGCTACCGGGCCTTAAGAGATTGATAAACATAAGTGGCTCTTATGTCACCTTAAAGCCTTTACTACTCTTCTTGCGTGCCCCCAACGGGATTCGAACCCGTGTTACCGCCGTGAAAGGGCGATGTCCTAGGCCCCTAGACGATGGGGACGTTCTAAGGCTTCGCAATCTTACCTGCCATTGAGCGTGCGACCAAACCCGATAAATAAGCACAAAAAAGCCGCTATCCCTTCGGATGAGGGGTAGCGGCTCTTTTGTTTAAAGGTATTTGCTGGGTTAGTTGAGAGCCCAACGAACAGTGATTGTCACTGTCACATCTTGCTCACCTAGATCGATCTGCACTGCAGAGTCTGCTTCTGCCTTTGCCATTGGGAAAGGTGATGAGTAGACCGGTGACGATTGCTCTTCAAGTGACAGGACCTTGCCAATGCTTGTGCCAAGAAGTTTTGCATAAGAAGATGCTTTTGATTTTGCATTAGCAACAGCTGCTGCTCTTGCATCTTCTGTGGCAGTTGCTGGGTTGAGAGTTGTTGGTACTACTCCACCAAGCTGGACGTTGTCGCCACCTGCTGTGACAACTGCTTCAATGATAGTGCCAGCCTTTGATGCGGTGCGAACTAGAACATCAAATGATTGTGAGGCTCTGTAACCGGTGATCTTTGTGCCAGCCTCTTGTGTCCAGTTGTATTCAGGATAGACAGAGATGTTTGCAGAGCGGATATCTTTAGTTGCAATGCCTGCATCCTTAAGCGCTGCGCGCACAGATGCAGCTGATTTGCTGGCAGATGAAAGTGCAGCAGCATTTGTTGAGGCAAGTGCTGAGACTGTTGCGTTAAAGCGAACAGCATCTGGGACAACAGAGATCGTGCCAACACCTGTGACGGTGATGAAGCGGTTCTCTGTCGTGCCTGCGCCACTGGCTGGGATTGCTAGGGCCACAACGCCTACGACTGCAGCGACGGTGAATAGGGATGCGATTGTGCGAAGTCTTGTTAATTTCATAGAACAAGTATCTCGCATTTGTTGTGATGGGCGTTAGTTATTGCTGGGAATAGTGAGAGAATTACTGGGTGAGCCAGTTCTTAAGCAAGTGCGATGCATCAGTAATGGGTGCTGCCGCAAGGGTTCTAATGAATAGCGGATTAGTCGCCTTTCCAACAGAAACTGTTTATGGGTTAGGGGCAGATGCTTGTAATGAAATGGCGGTAGCGCGGATCTACTCAGTAAAGGGCAGGCCGGTAGATCATCCCTTGATTGTTCACGTGCCATCAATGGATGCACTTGGTGAGTGGGCAGCTGATGTGCCCGCATTTGCAATCGCACTCGCCCGTGATTATTGGCCAGGGCCAATGACTTTAGTGGTTACGCGCAGTGAGTTAGCAACAGATTTTATTACAGGCGGTCAAGACACTGTCGGTGTCCGAGTCCCAAACCATCCTGTTGCGCTGGGATTACTAGAGGCCTTTGCAAGAGCTGGTGGCAAGGGCGTGGCAGCACCGAGTGCTAATCGCTTTGGCAATGTCTCACCAACAACTGCGCAAGCTGTCAGTGATGAGTTAAGAGAGTACTTAGGGATGAGTGATGTGATTCTTGATGGTGGGGCGTGCGCGGTTGGTGTGGAGTCAACAATTATTGATTGCACTAGGGATTTGCCAAAGATATTGAGGCCAGGTGCGATTACCCAAGAGATGATTGAGCACACAACAGGACTTGATGTTTTAGATACTGATGGCGTTGCAATACGTGTTAGTGGTTCACTTGAAAGCCACTATTCACCAGTAGCAAAGGTTGTCTTGGATCAATCCCCTGTTGCTGGCCAAGGCTTTATTGCAATGGCAGATGTTGCAACGGCGGCTGGGGTAATAAGACTTGCTGCGCCAACAACACATGATGAGTTTGCAAGGGTTTTATATTCAGCGTTGCGGGCTGCAGATGAGCAAGGGTTAAACACAGTAGTTGTTGCTCAACCTGGCGGAAAAGGCATAGCAATTGCAATCCGTGATCGTCTAGAAAGAGCCTCAAAGGGGCGTTAATTGCGTTGGCTTTTTCCGATACGATTGCGCCCGCAGTTGATTAAATAGTGGGGCCTATAGCTCAGTCGGTAGAGCAACGGACTTTTAATCCGTGGGTCGACGGTTCGAGCCCGTCTGGGCCCACTCAACACGCCTCAAACCCTCAATGCCGGCTTTACCCTTGCCTATCCCATAGACTAGAGATCTGATTCCGGCAGGCTTGTTTCTCGCTGCCATTCGGCGAAAGCCCTGCTATCCATTCCCCCAACTACGCTCAAACCACCGTATCTAGGATCTTTCTAAAGATTCTTTTCAAAAAGGCACAACATTTGGCCCCCAGCGGTGTCTTAACTAATAGAGGGCAAGACGTTGCCTTCGTTTTACAAACTCGCGGGAGTTACTCAAATGGCACTATTAAAGTCGAAAGCGGCGAAAGCAGCTGCAGCGACCGATGCCGCCCGCATAC